>Ga0307517_10000263_pt1 | contig 90053 bp, 104 predicted proteins | sample 23_EM_MG_FD_194515 | JGI IMG/M metagenome (GOLD analysis project Ga0307517, IMG submission 194515) | Populus trichocarpa ectomycorrhiza microbial communities from riparian zone in the Pacific Northwest, United States - 23_EM | ecosystem: Host-associated > Plants > Roots > Unclassified | place...
GTGGATAGTGTTAGTGATAGAACGCCAAGTGTTGCGATGGTAAGTTACTAACCTATCGGTTCTCGGGTATTCCAATTCATAGACCAATGTCGGTATCAGCTGATATAGAGCGAAATTTGTCCAAGTTATGGTATCCGGCCACTTGACGTAATTCGGACCTGAACTGACGAGCTCGCTTTGCAAATCTGAATATTCATTCGCTAAAGCCGAAAATTTCTCGTCTGGATGATAAACGAGAACGTGGGTTTTGAAAGGTCCATCGTGATCTTCGCCTTCATCGACAACATAAATATGTGGTTCGGGTGTGTCCGAATTCATGTCGTTGGTAAAATGCGAAAAATTGTTGGGACCAGGGGGACGATAACTTTCGTCACGTAACGTGGAGCGCATCGTCAAACTTGATGTCCCCGGTGATCGAGCATGCGAAACCACCGCGAGGCGTTTTCTCAGATCATTGGCTGCCTTGGCATCCACATACGATGTTGATAGACCTTCAGGCATAGAAGGTGTTCCGATAGGTGTGGGTTCCACTTCAGAGGTCGAATTGTCTGCTGACTCTGAAGCTGCGGCTATTTTGGCCTGATGTTCGGCTTGCTTTGCGAAGGCAATTGCCATGGCCTTTTCCCAGCCACCTACAGACTCTGTGGCGGACTTGAGCTGGGCAAAGAGGGATTTGCCCTCATTGTCAATGATTTGAAGTTGCCCATTGACGGTTATGTAGGAGTGCATCTTCATGACCATGACCTATCAACGATTTTAGATAGTTACATAGGAAAGACGGCAGACATACTAGGGAATGAATTGTCAAAAACCCTGATTGAACCCATGGCCAGTTCCTGTTCGTGTCGTGGTTAAGATAAAGCGATCTCGTATTTAATGACATTCCTACCGGTTGAACGTCCAGAAGATGGCACCAAAGAGTATGGTAGTCTGCAGCAGGTGTTGTAGGATTACCCCGGTCCAATCGTATTTTATCCACCCATTCCTCAGTCCCTTTGCAAACAGGACGCATACGCCTGTGCTGAGAACGAGAACGCCATCGCTTAAAGCGAGGGTGATAGCGTCTTGTGAGAACATGGTTGCAAAGCGAAGGTTTAGAGGACGCCCGTGTGTTTCGATGCTACGCACATAACTTTGGAGAGTAAAGATGAATAAAGACATCCAAAAGAGAGTGAAGAAACCCTGAAAGATAGGAACGTTAATTTGGATAATGAACAAGATAATGGCAAGGCATACACGAAATTCATTTTTGTTTGAGGATTCATTGTTCATATCAAAGGCAGAATTGCGAGGGACAAAAGAAATTAAAGCTCTCAGTTTCTTGGAGGACCTGGACCGATAAGGCTTTGAGAGGTAGAGAGTGCCATTGGTGGTCTCAAAGCGGTCATCAACCTTGTACGCTGAGTGTGAGCTGGGTGTTTCGCCTGTGGCCATTGAGAACTTGAAGTTAGCTTGAAGGTTGATGTCATTTGATGCCTTTTAGAAAAAACATAAGAACAAGCGGGCCGACGAGCCGAACACTGCTCAACATGAACATGCAGGACACTTTTCCTCCAGAAATTTTGGAGATCGTCGTTGAATTCTCCTCTGCAAACAAAACTACACTTCAAGCACTTTCTCTTGTCTCGACCTCATGTCTTGCTTTGGCCAGAAAGCATCTCTTCGCGTATATTACGTTCCGCCCTCCCAATTCCAACGCTTATATTGGAGGGTCAAGTGCACGATCCGATGCACGATCTACGATACCACCCGAACCACTCCTTGGCCATGGCTCACCTTGTTCGACACTCTTAGCTATCATCGAAGCATCCAAACGAAGGAGATGTCGGTTGGGCACATTTGCTCCATTCGTTCGCCATCTTCATATACAAGAAGGCACTGGAATACTGTCCCGTTGGATTGCAGCGGACTCCTCCCTGCCTCCAGTCCTTCGTGCATTATCTAACCTAGTCAGTTTCCGGTTAACTGGATTGGGGCCTATGCCTTTCTTTTGGGCTCATATTCCGGTTGGGTTTCGAAACGCCATTACCAGAGATGTCCTTTCTCAATCCACTCTTGTAGAGGTCAGGTTGTGTGGTATTGTGTTCGAGGATTCCAATCAAGTGAATAGTCTGTTGGGTCCCTGCAGGGGATTAAAGACGCTTTACTTGTGTCATTCAGGTGTTCAGCAGGAGGGAGTGGAAACAGATGAAGACGTGGAGGGGTTCACATTGGACACATTGACCCTCGGACCATTCGCCCCGACATTATTCATTAGGTCTATGTTACGCCCCAGTTGCCCTATCAGGGTTAATACGGTCCGGAAGCTTTGTCTGACCGTTGCTGGCAATTTATCAGACTTTACACGAATAATCCTTGCTTCAAAAACCTTAGAAACTCTCGAATTAGTTTTGGGGAACCCATGTGAGCGATTTCTTTTCAAATTTTGAAATCGGTTGGAATTGCTGATGCAAACTTTATTCAGTCGATGTAAATATCTGCCCCTCTGAACAACTCGACTTATCAAAGTCGCCGTCCTTGTGTGATTTTCGAATCAAGTTTAACATGTTTCAGGATGCGGACATCCTCCTAAAATGGCTCGCTGCCATATTACGAACTGGGATTGACCCACACTTCCCGACGTGTCCAAACATGATGAAGAACCTGACCGTCATATTCCCACTCTCCTGCTTGATAGATACGGCGCAATTCAGCGGGTGGCGAACTGTAGATGCCGTTTTGTGTGGGGATGGACACAGGAACGGGGAGACGCAAAGTCATGCTTACTCCAACTTGAAGAGAGTAAATCTGGAGTTCGTCCTCAAGAAACCCGCTGATTCGGAGTTAGGGACGGGATTCTTGGATGCGTTGGACAGTCCTGGGTTGAAAGAGAGAGGGTTATTGACCATCAATGCTGTCGATATGTAGAATTCTCCCTGCGGTACAATCGGCTACTAGCCACTATCCCGATCGAAGACAAGGTTTTGTAAAATACATGTCAGGACTATTCAAAGCGTCGCTCCGTGGAATTTATGAAGGTAGACGTTCTGCAGAGCCTCATTTGTATTGCCGTGTCGTTTAACGTCTGTACATGTGAAGGATAGGCATGCTGGACGTAGATAATTCACGGCAAGGAGTAAATTTTGTCCGGCAATTCTCAAGGGTAAAATGTCGGACCGGTATTGGGCCGGGAAAAAATAATCACTTCCATGAGTTGAAAATGTCATTTGGAACCTTGCCTGTTAGTTAGCAGAGGTGGCCTTAAATTTTTAATCCTGGATGGGTCCCTGCCCTTGGGTTTTCATGCGGAAGCTCCGATTCAACATCAGACAAGTCCGCAGGTCGTTCAGTACGAAGATGCTCTCTGTTGCCTTGTATGTTGGTTTTCTTGTTCTCCATTCCAACTTACATTTTATTTAGTCAGAGATTCCCTGAGATGTATGCCAGTGGTGACGCACCAGCCAAGTTCGGAGTCATCGATAAGGAGAGGCATTCAGGCACTCCTGTTTACAGATACGGATGGATTATATCACGCACTGAGCTGTACGAGGCGCTAGAGGGTGAACCATGCCATTGGGATGAATTGCTGTCCAAGATCTGCCTTGCGGCCGACAGCCAGTTTTACACTTTTTGGACAGAGATGCAATATGACAACAATGAATACAAGCAAGTTTCCCTTCACTCGGAGTGCTGTAAAAACTTATTCTTCAATAGCCCCGACATTCCATGTGTCAAGCCACTTGGCGATAAATACGTCGTGATCTACATGGCGTGTAACGATTCTCCTGATATAATTAAAAGTATTATGGAAAATAAGGAGTATCACGCAGAGTGCAGGGCGTGCATGGGTAATCCGAAGACAATGGAATCGGAACCCGCTTGGTTTCGTGTGGGCATAAAGGATCTTCCCAAAGGCCTCGTCGGTTGACTCTTCCCATTCTCTGCTCATGACAACAACTCTCATAGGCGTGGGCCGTCAACTGCCCATGTTTTTTTTTACTTCAGCTTGCCATTGAACAGTTGTAAAGGACTACGACGAACTGGACCCTCTGGGGATGTGTGGCAGTCCTTGAGTTACTTGGCAGCGAATATCAGACGAAGGAGGGCGAAGAGTGTGCCAGCGAAATGCAGGCAATTTTTATTCTGATATATCAGTTTGTCTTAGTATATTACTCCAAGCTACAGGAAGCACCATGTCTGCAGCTTCTCCTGAGCAACTCCTGAGCCCCTCAAACCTCGCAAGTCCACTAAATTCCTGAAGAAAAGGACGATAAATCCCTTAAACCGTCCACCTCAACACGTTTCCGACAACGTAGACGATCCCCCGTTATCATCGATCCAATCGCCATACCCCACTCCCACCACACTAGCTCCGAATGCAAATGTGCGAACGCGGTAGAGCTATTCACCTGTCTACTAGTTGGGAACCGCGAGCGAACGGTAAGTAGATGGTGGCCCCGTTCCCAACGATACGCTGTAATAGTTCCGCTGCCTATCAAAAGGTCTATACCGAATCTTCCTTGCCTGTTTCATGGTCCTCTGCCGATTCAGGGCTTGTATCATCTACACAAATCATAAATACTAAGTAGAACTGAGATAAAACATTATAGTGTACCTGTGATTTCTGCAATTGTTCCAGGGCTGTGCCTTTGTGCATACCAAGCCCCTCTCCTGATTCCTTCTTCTACCTCGTATCAAAGTAGCCCACTCCCAAAAACAAACTTTGAAAGATGGTCAACAATTCCAGAAGTGGCTGTCCCATTGGAAAGAGCAATGTACATCGTAGTCCAGACATGTGAGTTGCGCGTAATGTGCGTAAGTTTTCCATTAGACGTTCGCGTGATTGCATCGAGGTATGCAATACGGTAAGTTGCGAGTTCAGCAGGCGAGTCATAGGCCGCATTATCTTCTGGAGAGGAATCTTTGGACCAACCATAGAAGAGTGGATCCCAATCTACTGTGAGCCACATAGGGTATGCTACAGCAGCACCCTGTCGGAGATGAATGTCCACGTTTATCCCAATCGATGATTCCGGTAATTGTACCGTTGTCATCGACAAGCACATTCTGGGAGTCAAAGTCGGGATGCGACAAAACGAAAGGAACAACTGAAGAACTGCCAGCATGGGCGAATCGGAGGTGTTTCGTCAGATGGACAATAGGGAAGACAGAAACGAATGGGCAGTGTCAAAGGGGCCAAAAGGAATTGGAGTGTTCGGTTCTTTAAAACCTTGGGTGTCTCTCAGTAAAGCCGACCCGTACAACACGATACATTTTAGAGGTGGCGTCCCAATCAAGACGACCGATCTGGTTAAACTCGAGTGCCGCAAGCTCCGTCATCCAACCTGCGATCTGCTCGAAAATTCTTTTCCGCTTGAGGTCTGAGATCCAGTTTTCGTCGTTCCAAACCTTAGAAAGATTTGTCCCTGGAACGAAGTACATAATGACAAGGGGTGTGAGAGAACGTTGTGGGAGTCAAAGGACCAGTAGTGAATACGGGGTACTGGCATGAAAGTCTTGGATGATATAAAGCGCTAGGTGACGATGTCGAGACAGAAGGAGCGTTATCGGGATGGGCTCAAGACGTTTCCTGTAGCAGGCAAGCGGATAGCCCACTTAATTCCATCGGAAAAAGTAAGCTCATACACGATGTAAAGGAAACTGCGCACGAGGTTTCCAGAGGTAGAGCCGTCGACGAGTTGTGAGTGCCAGTTCTTAAAGCAGGGGCTAAAGGAGGCAATGATCGCAGGGAAACCCTCTTTACTCTTCATCAAGACGAGTCGAGCACAGCAGGGTTTTATTTTTCACTCCGTGTAAGTCGAACAAAAGCCCTTCCAGTTGCGCGATCAATGTTTTGTGAAAGCCTTATTGAGTTAGTGTAAAAATAGAACATGATACCAAGTTGGCACCGACCATGAACCAGGTAAATTTTTATGAATTTATTATTATGGTCACGTCCAAACCGATTATCGTGTTGTGCCAAGGATTCGTTTAGACGTCTAATAGATGCCCCCAGACTGTCAACAAGTTCATCCGCACTGGGAGCCGCTTCGACATCGCGTTCCAGGTTGGTTGTCCAATCTAAACCGTGCGTGCGCTGTCCACTCTCGCAACCGCAGATGATCCAACGTTCCCACCTTAGGAAAAATACCACGGAAGTCGTGTCCAAACCTGCCTTTAAACCACGAAATATCAAGAAGGCAGAGGACGCTAAGAACCATGACAAAATTTCTCAGGACAAGAGTACGAACTTGAATGCATGTATTATTTATCTCTCTTTATTTCAGACACGATGTGATATTTTATCCTTGCAGGCCAACAACAATGTAAACGTGAGTACTATATCTTTGATTGCTCTGCATGTCTGGAACATACATCCGCCAGCTCGAACCGTCGCCCTCGAGGGGTCTGGATTTGGCCCTGCTACAGCAGGAAAGAGAGAAGGCCGGGCTGCTGTCTACAAACGATGTAGATGAACTTGAGCAAGCTTTTGCTGAATCGTCAAGTGTACAACATTCTGAACATGCTGCTCCAACAAAACGCACGCGCGATGATTTAATTCGAGAATTGAAGCAAAAAAGGTTAGGAGACGCAGGACAATCTTCTGAATCGATCAAGGCGGATCTCCAGCTAGAAGAAGCGAAGCAGAAAGGCAAGTTTAAACCCATTGGATTTACTTCTACAAGCAAGAGGAGAAAGGATGGTACTGGCGCTGTTGAAGGGAAGAAGAAGAAAAGGAAGGTGGATGACGACAAGAAAGACCCAGGCTCACAAGTGAGGCCTCTGGAAGCTTCCAATACGGATACATCTTCGGCGAAACCAACATCGGAGCCACCCAAGCCCACAGCAGACGAGCATTTCGATGACGACTTCGATATATTTGCAGGTGCTGGAGAATACACTGGTGTGGACATAGATGACCACAAAGAACCAGAAATTCCACCTTCTCAGCCAACTGAGGAATCGCATTCGGTGCCCCAACGCTGGATAGCCATGGACGAACGAGAACAGGCCTCCCAAGCAACAACTTCTCGTTTACCCATCCCTATCCCTGAAAATGCCAAAGAAGCAGATCAGGAAGTTGAAGAACAACCATCAAGACTCGCCCCTCTTGAGAGCTCTGCCGTTCCATCGATAAAGGAACTACTCGACATGCATGCTGCCGCAGACAAGTATGAAAAGAAATTGAAACGGAAAGAGAAGAAACAGAAGAAACGAGGCGGTAATGGGAAAGGAAGTGACAACGACGACGAATAATAGACCCCATTTCAGTTGTCTTCACTTCTATGATATCAGAATATGCCGAATTGGTATGTGGATTATAATTTATGACAACAATGATTATGAGTGTGTGGGATGCCCATTGAGTATTTTGTTTATGGTATTCGTCCGCATGAGAGTGTCCGCAAATAATGCTCGCACAAGTTTTACTAATTCATCGATTGGAAAGTCGACGAGTGCGCCTTGTTCAAACAAGTACGTGATATCAGCAAGCGAGGCTTCCTATACATAGTGTCAGCCTTAAATTCGAGCATGTCCTTCTGGAACGACAAACCAAGAGTTCTGAAAGGTACGAAAATTTCAGCCAATGCGGTATATAAACCGCTGCAAAGGAAGGCTGCAAAATATTAAGAAAGTGTTCGATCCACCAGACGAAAAGACACCAACCTCGTCCGCTTCGCCGCTGAAGAGCCCTTCCAGAGCATTAAGGATACGACATAACTCGCTCAACCTGTGCGACTCAACCTCCGTAATGTCAGGCAAGGCGAGGATGTCGTGAAGCATCCTTGACAGACTAGCATCTGCAACTAAACCGATTGCAGTATGATACTTCGATTTGAGCAGAACACCCTACTCAGCAAAGTCAGTTAATGCAATGAAAAAGAGTACACCACAATCCCTTACCCTCAATTGCTGTGCAAGCCGTTTGATTTTCTGCAAAACACTATTGACGGCAGACTCACATTCGTCGTATTGATCTTGGTCACTCGTGTAAGTGAAACCTTTAGAAGCGTCGAGTATATCATTTATTGTCCTTTGTTGCCGCCCCTAATATCGTTGAATTCTCAGCAGCTTACAAAAGGCAATTCACTCACTATCGTTTCATCAAACCAGTTATTACTCGATACCAGCAAATTGTGCCTGCATTCCGCAAGACGTTCCTTTATGCTTGACTCGCCATATAATGTAGCTTCAATGCGTTGGATAGCGCCGGCCATGTACAAACAGCCATTCGAGAAGAGAAATCCATTCTTTGGTTCCTCTAGTGCCTTCGCATGTTTGATTGGATATATTGCTTGATAGAGGTCTAATATCGATAGAGCCGACTGTGAAACGATAGTTCCTGGGGGTGATGACAGGTCCTTTTCGCCGAAGAGATTAGAAGCATAGACGAGCTTGCTCTCATCGATAACAGTCTCAACCATTTTCATGATATTTTGGGTCCGCTTGGGTACAAGGTAACTTTCTCGAGTAATGCCGTCTTTCCTTTTCGAAGTGAATGAATCCGCATTGGTTGTGGTTGTGTGTGACAAGGGAAAGCTGGGATGTCCATTCTGCTTTCGTATTGTTGCTTTTGGAGAATTGAAAGTCACATCCTTGCTTGCAGAAGGTTCCGTCGAACCAACCCACGGGTCATCCCAAGCGTTGTCCTCAGTCATTTCATCGGCCTGTTTATCATCATCCCAACCCCACGCGTCTGTCGAATCCGGATCTATCTCTCCTTGGTGGCTAATTTCTGTAGATTCATTGGATAAAGCTGTCAACTCTTCGTCGAGACCCCACGTATCAGCTTCCTTGATTGACTCATCAAATGCCCAGCCAGCATCGTTTGATGCTAGGCGATCGTCCTCTGGAACACTGGGAGGAGGTTCGTCAAGTCCCCAAGCATCGATTTCGCCGGAATCGCTCGGAGCAAAGGTGTTTGTCGGAAGCATTGTATCAGGGTCTTCATAAAGGGTAATAGAGAATACATCCTGAACATCGTCGGGAGCGAGTATTTCTCTCCGAGCTTTTTCAAGAATATCGACGCGTCTCCTCCGCTCGTAATGTCCGGCAACACCATCGGACCAATCCTTGATGGGGCATTCGTTTCCTAGCAAGCCGGAAATACCGTCCTCGAAAGAAACAGCACGCCTAAGGACCTTGAGGAAGGATGGAAGGAGGCCAAACGACGACGGAAGGGAGGGAAGGAGAAGGTGCTTCAGAGCGTTATTTACCACTGACTTGAGTAGTGAACGCTGGAACTGATCGGCCTCCTTGGAAGGGAGATGGAGAAAGAAATTATTAAACAAGAAATTAAGGATAGTAGATAGATTATCAAAACGTTTGGCGAGGTCTTCAAGCTGCGACGGAGCAGCCGCGAGAGATACTTTAAGTTCATTTGAAAAGCATTGGGCAGAGACAGAATAGGGTCTCTGAAGAACAGGATCGACAAACCGCCCCATGAGGTCCCTACGAAATATTGCAAGGTGGTTCGACAAGGAAGCAGGAGCTAAGGAGTGGAGCAGTTCAGGAAGTGGAAGCATTGCCTCGGAGAGACGGACTAGTCATCCAATTAACGAATGACAATGGTAATATACAAATGGCTTACCCTGTACTTGTGGGAGAATCACGATTTCCGTCGCTGATACAGTAACGCTTCTTGAATACGCGTCGCTGAGTTGGTCTTGAACCCGAGCTCTATTGGAAGTGAACTTTTGCTGTTGAGACCAACTTATAAGGAACGATACACATAGAAGGAATTTGAGATCACCTTCAGGTCTCCAATGACCTGAGTTTGCTTGAGAAATTCAGGTACGCTAACTACCAAACTTTCGAGGTGTTCCACCGCTTTCATCGCCTCAGGTAACTGACCTGCTTGGACAAATGAAGTAAGGGTAGTGTATGCATTTCTGCAGGACAACAAATTCGAGAAAGCTTTATAGGCGGCATCTGCATTGCTGGTATTTTGCCGAAGGGATGAGTGCTTCGTCAGAACCTTGACAAGCGTTGGGTGAATGCCAGTCTGAAAGACGGGTGAAATCCAAAGGTTAACTGAATCCAAGATCAACTATACCTCCGTGTCTAGCAACATATGGTTCACTTCGTCTATACGAGCAGACAGTGACTCGAAACGAGTTTGAATTGACTTTGATGATCCAAGTTGGAGCTCGAATTGCGCGAAGTCACTTTGTATTCGTTCGTGTATACGCACCTAAGTTTGTATAATTGTTCGAGTAAGTTCAAATGGCGTGGGCAGGCCACCTACTTTCGTAGCCTGGATTGCCTCATCCAGTTCTCCGATCCATCCATGGACAACTGATGCAGTCACTGAGTCAACGGTAGCTGCGTCGACTTTATAGAGGATTTTTGAAGATATGTCAACAGGAGACCCTGGAATAGGTGAAGCCATTGGACTCTGTAACTCGGAGTGAGGCTCAGTCAATAACATTGACAAGTGTCGTGGTTGCAGGCACGTGGATGACACAAATGAGTACCCTCGCAGCAATGGCAGTCGAATTTCAATTTGTAATCCTATCTATCAACAATGTTGAGCCGTCTTCTTCTGGTGCTTGCCCTCGTTGGCATGCTGCACGGTAATTCTCTACTTTTGTATGCATTGGATTTTTAATAATTCCTCCAAGCTGCCTTCTCAACGTATGAACGTTTGTTCAGATTCATACCCTTGATTTGTGTCGCCTTCTCATATTATTACAGACCTTAGTCATCTGAAAGCACTTGGAAGACCAGAGGGTCCTTTACCGAAAAACGTCAGCATTCATGTCTTGTCTTCCATACAAATTTCACATTTTCTCAATCACAGATTATCATCGAGACGTTCTTGGCTTTACTGTTGGGAATTCTCGGTGCCATCGTCAATGCGCCAACTCTGAAAGAAATAAGTTGGTCGAGCGAGATGAGGAAACAGTCAGCACCTGGTTTTCCAATTGCATTTGATATATATCTCTGATAATTTCCTAAGCCAAATCGACGACATGGATTCCAGGCTGGGTTTTGCCAGCTACGTAAATCGTGGAACAGAGAAGTTTTAGGATGCATTCCACAAGACCGAGTGTACCAGGTCTATAATGTCGTCTTGTCGCCAACTCAATTTTCTTGCCCATTCACTTACACCTCCAAGCGGACTTTATGCTCGAAAACCTCCTGGTCAATGGGTGATCCCAAGGTGTGTAGATACCTATTAGATTATTTGCGCCTTCCCCCCTGTTCCGAAAGTCACACAGAAAGAAGTCATGCTCGCCGAAATGAGCTTAAGTTTCAGCGTTCATGCTGATGTCTGCTCAACGAGCCGGTACTACGTCTTCTCGAAACATCAAGAAAAACAACCATCCCTAATTTTATCTGACCCGGTACTCGGCTCCTTGAACATGTGTCTATGTCAACTGCAGATTGTCTTTGTTCGGATTCTTCGGAACATTTTATTCTCCATCGTATCGGAAGTCGCCGTTTGTTTTCAAGCTTTCGGGAACCACCTGGCCGTGGATGTCATTTCAGGTTAGTTTTGACCCTGCAGAATTAGATATTGTGGAGTTACGGGTTCCCCGACCTTCGCCAAACTCGCCAGCATTCGCCAGAGAACCGGTCACACGATCCGCAAGGATCAAATACGTGCACGTGAGCACCTTTCTTCTACTAAACTGTCACCATTTCATTATTCCTTGATTATTCCCCCCTTCCCTTTTATCAAAGAAATAATGAAGAACACCACTAGGATAGGGGTGGTGCTGGTCATCAGCTTGTTGTTCTTCATCGCTGAAATCACGAGTATTTGCCTCCCTTCTTTCAATGACATACCATATCTGACCGTCATACTCAAGTCGGGTTCAAGACCAGAAGCCTCGCTTTGATCGCAGACTCCGTTCGTTATTCTCTCCCTCAAACTTCGACCATTGGCTAACAGAGGACCCATAGTTCCATTATCTGAATGTGAGAGATGAGTTTGACTTACCAGGATCCCTGACTCTAGCGACCTCCCTTAGGATCTCGTGGCATAGTAAACCCAATATTCCTCCTAATCGACATGCAGCACTTACCTTAGAGCAGTGCTATTGCCTTTTTCGCCGCACATGTAGGTGCTCATGTTTCACCGTAGTCAGCCACGTTTGACACCGCTTCACCCAAAATAGCTACATGAACGTGGACAACATGTAAGTACCGGATGTGGAATACGCGGCCGATGCACGTCTTGTACTCATGTTTTCCCAAGACTCATAACTTCACTTATGCATTCCATCGAGCGGAATTAGTTGGTATGAAATCGTTCCTTTACGAGTCTGATCGCTGCTCCATTTTCATTACAAGGTGCTTTCTTCAACGGTGTTTTTCTCCTGGCACTCGGGTTGTCCATCTTCTTGCAATCAATTGAACGTTTCTTCTACCTGGAAATTGTTACGTCTCCCAAGCTTGTACTCATTATTGGCGGAGTGGGCCTTGCCCTCAATATTCTCAGCGCCTTATTTGTTCATGGTAAGGCCCTACCCCCTGATATGTGATTGTCTAAACATGAGCTGATTCTAGACCATCATGGTCACGGCCATTCCACTCCAAACACATCTATACAACTCAGCACTAACAGTATCCGACAAAGTGATATTATTGTAAAATCATTTTCCTAGTCTTGTGCCGAGTTTAACTTGGTACTTGCAGCACGCTTCTCATAACCACAGAGTAAACCCCCCTATCATATCACCAGTACACAACGCGGGCCTGGCCGGGGTGCTACTCCACCTACTCGGTGATGCCGTTAACAGTAAGCTCGTTTCCGTTTCCAATGATGAACAATTAATTTGTTTTCCGCGTAGACATCGGAGTCATCATCGCGGCGGTGATTATGATGAAAGTCACGTCGCCACAACGTTTTTATGCAGATCCAGCTGTCTCTCTTGGAATAAGTCTTATTATTGCGGCGAGTGCATTACCAATGAGTGCGTGCTACTTCAGTGAATCCAATACATCGTTGTTTAATGTCCCGCTTAGCATACAAATCGGGTAGAGTGCTTCTGGAGGCTTCACCAGTTTACCTTGATCTTGCTAAGGTCAAAGAAGATCTTCTGTCGGTGGGTTCATTCCATCTAGTCACATTTATATGCCTTGCTTATGAAATGTACTACTTCAGATCCCTAGTGTCCTCTCTGTTCATGATTTTCATGTCTGGCACCTCTCCCAGACGTAAGTTGTTGATTTTTGCTATTTAACTTCATTCTCTGATCTTGTCCAAATTAAATAACAGGGTCGTATTGGGTTCACTTCATGTCTGCGTCCCTCTAGGGACCTCATTAGAACAATGGGGGAAAACCGAACAGTATCTGCAGCGCTGTTTCGAAGAATATGGCATAAGTCATGTTACAATTTCACCGGAAATCCACAGGGATACAAAAAATGAAATGGAATCCGAAGACATAATCATTGGTTGTCGGTTGCCTTTTGGTGATGAATTTGGATGTGCGGTTGACATAAAGAAACGAAAAGTGATCCTCGGATCTGCAGCTCCTGTATGAGCGAGGTTCGCATTGAGCATTGAAATGATGGTCCCTCTTTCCTATAGAACTTAACACAACTATGACTAACCTCATCACCGTGACTTTGACTTAGAATTCCCTGTAGCTTATCAACTATTCTTAGTCATTTGTACATACCTTGTTGGGGATATTGGCATTTACAAATGACCGGAAAGGTTAGTCGGGTTTCGGATCCTTGTCACCATCTTGTACCCCAGGAAATGCTCAAGAATGCAAATGTTGATCAGGGTTGTCAAACAAGCTCGCTTCAAAGCCCCTCCAAAAAATTGCTTATTGTTTGTTTAGTTGTTAAGACGCGATTTTTTTTGGAATGGAGCAATCTCTAGGTTACCAGGGACCGCTCGGATAGAGACCTCAACTTTAGTAATACTTATGAATTGCCCTTCCCCAAAATGAGTAGTTCGAAAGAACTCATGTCAGAGACCTTATGTAACAAAAGAGCGGTAGTGGCCGCATGCTCCTGCGCTTGTATACGCATGGTCCTTTGGCCAGAGTTACATTCTAGAGAGCTGACGTGTCGCCTGGCGTAGAGAAAAAGATTTTGCATCCTTGATACCGGATCATCCATGAAATTGTGCACTTGGTAAAAGAATTAAGTACGGGTGTGCACGAATTACAAAACAAATTCCTGACGGGCGAGTGTGGGGATAAGTTGATATAAATGTATCAGGGAATTGGATACCGTCGTCGATATCTGTTTGGCGCCTTAGGTGCGTGTGAAGAAAGACTTAAACCCCTAGGGATAGTGGAAGATGAGCTTGAGTGGTTAGGGATCCTTTTTGGTTAAGAACGGAAGCAACTGTCTCCTAAACGGGCCACTGAAATTGGTCTACCCGTATCAGGATCTGTGTTAGTTTCGTCCAGTTAGGTTATATTTGGGTGCGTACATTCTAAGATATGACAGGTTGAGTGTGGGGTATGTATGTTCAGTGTGTTTAAAGGCACAACGGCAAGGGTCTGCATAGAAACAGAACTCACCCTTGTCTGCACAAAGAATGTAGATTTTTCCCAGACAATTGATGAGAATGAGGTCAAGAGTAGGTGTTGAGCAAGAGTACTTACGTAAGCCACATAAACTTTTAGAGCTGGATGAGTCGTTGGCAGCACAAGCGCATGGAGGGCGGTGGATGACTTTCCCGATTTACTGTCAACGGCCGGTAACTTCAATGAAGCCGGTGGTGTGTTGACGGAAAGGGCAAAGGGTAGTCAGTCGCATGCAAACATTCAGAGAAGATAGTAAATCCCCAACATTTCTGCGATCGCCAATGATGGTCAGGCGACTATGGCTGTGGCGAAAAAATTATTATTAATGATCAGGGATGGTGATCTTTACGGAGCGAAAACTGACGGAACTACGATGACGAAGACTCGTGTATGAAAAACTCGAGGGAAGCTGTGACATAGCTTGGAGGCTATGGGGTCCGGCCAGTAAACTCATTGGCGGCGCGCTTCGGCATGACCTCGAGGAGTGCAACGTGTAGCCACGAGGCAGATAACATGCTGTGGCTTGAAGACCAAGTGAAGAGCCCGCCCTTCTCTTATCGGACCTCGAGGTGATGCGGGGTTGGTTCATCTCGGCAAGACTATACAAGGGAGAACAAATTAGGAGCACTCGGACATTGGATACGAAAGAGTCCCGATGTAGGAGCGCACACAGGATCGGGATAAATATGTGCAAATTTACGATCAATCTCGCCTAATGGGGCGATTACTCCAAAAGGCAAACACTCAGCTCTCCGAACTCGTCTTCCGAGTCAGCGTCTGCGGTGTATAAAATGGTCCTCCGTCGAGTCCACTCTCCACTTGATCCGTCACTTTCAGGCGCCAGCGCCGTCTTGCTTTCTCCCTCCTCGTTCCTTCCATCCTGGCGATGATGTCCGAGCCCACACGGACATCGAAGGCGATTGCTAATAGGCACACCAAGCCCCTGAAGAGAGGCAGGGCTTGTATGAACTGTCGGTAAGATGACGCGTCCTCTTTTTTTATCCCGCTCCTCACACTCAATGTCTCCAGGTTTCTCAAGATAGTAAGCCTCTCTGTTCCCTGGCTCTGCATTTTACCCACACATCTGTAGAAATGCGATGGCATGAAGCCACTCTGTGGTCCCTGTGAGCAGCACCCGAGGGACGACGAGTGCGAGTACGCGGATGGGCCGGGCAGGTCGAGAACTAAGGTGCTGGAGGATACTGTGTCTAGGCTGGAGGCAAGGCTGCTTGAGTTGGAGAATCCCGAAGCCTCAACGCCTTCCGTCCTCCTACACGATCCATATCATGCTTATTCACAGCGCATCTCTACTTCCCCGCCCGTGCACATCCCGGAAACACCACTCGTCTTCGGTCAGCTTTCCCCGTTCTCACCTACCTCAACGACGTCAAGTCTTCCTTCCGGTAGGCACTGGCAGTCATTTTCAGCGCTCGAGGCGAACACTGAATCCACAGGCTCGAGCGGTTCATCTACCTCACCAATTAGACTTCCTATTTCAATGCCATTCGCAGGCTATGAGGTCCGTTCTCTCCTTTTTAATAAAGTCGTCAACTCACACCTTGCTGCAGGAACCTTCTCTTCCAGCCCTTCAAACATCGTAAGTATATTTATCGATCTCCTTTGTTACTCCCTCACACTGCCGGATAGTATCGAGACATTCATTCCACACGCTCTTCAATTCGGTTTCTTTTTGCACATTCCTACTTTCCAACAATCCGCTTTACTCGCCTTCCCATTGGGTCACCCTTCCCGTCCAACCCCTGGTCTCCTTCACGCTGTGCACCTCATGGGTGTCCATTTCTCACAGCCCGAATCACAACAGGGTCAGGAGTCTGCTTTGCTTATGAAGGCTGTTCAATTCGTCTCCACAGACCTTCTTGGCACCCACCCTAATAAGGTTTTTCAGACCCTGCAGGCCCAAATATTACTGGCATATTACTTTTTCCGCGTGGCAGCAATCCTCGAGGCAAAGGTGCATACGTCAGCAGCAGTGTCATTGGCTCTTGGATCTGGCCTGCATAGGATTCGGTCATCAAGCATCAGTGTCCCTTCAACGATCGCCATCATCCAAGACCAACCCTATGCTTTACCACCCCCAGCCAGCGGTCTGCAGGAAGCTGAACGGATCAACGCCTTTTGGTCTGTTCTCATGCTCCACAAGTTCGTCACCGTCTCGTTAGAGAATCCAGCAAATGTATGCGGCGCACTCGAGGCACCTGGTATGCAAATAGATACCCCTTGGCCAGTCAACTTGGATGACTTCAAGGAGGCATGTCGTCCGAATTTCTTTTTCGAGACCCACAATCTAACATTTCTGTTCTAGGGCATGTTTGCGCCAGAGTTCGAGAGTGAATCAACGGTTAGAACCTTTTTGAATGGTTATCTCGGAGACATTGGAGGAACTGCTTCCAGTTTGGAGATGGCTGCCAAGGCTGCTATCCTTTTCCACCGTTCAGCTCATGTCTCTGGTCAATGGAAACCTAGTAAGTAGCTTAATTCCTCCTCACAGATGGTCAGCTAATGCGACTGTTTCCCAGACCTCGAGGCACGCGAACGCGCAGCATACGAGGCCGCAGCAAGATCCATGAATTTACTTATCGATCTTTTCCGAAAACAGTTGCCGCCGTTGCCGGACTTTAATACCCAGGACCCTAGCCTTCGAATGAACATTTTGACTCACGCACTCATCGATGCCGCTGCCATCAAGCTACACTGGCTCTTCGCATATGCATGGTCAACGTCAAGACAAATTTGTCTCGCAGCAGCGAAGAATCTGATCTCCTATAAGCTCAATCTCCAAGAACTTGGACACTTCAACCCGATCATGGGGGTGTGTGTCATTTTTATACCTCCTCTTTTCCTTTCCTCACTTTAATTGATAGAATTTATGGATGACCGCGTGTCACGTTTTCATCGACGAAATATCCAGAGTTCGGCATAATAAAGAGCTTTATCCTGGAGTCGAGGACGAACTTATGGACAGTTATCGGAATGGCTTGAATGTCATGAGCTTATTCGCACAGGAAGGGAAACTGATGCGTGAGTTTATGGCTCTTCCTCATCTGGTTGTTGGAAAAGCTTAACTTGGACCTGCTCATTCCTCCGTCCTCCGCCGTTCAGAATACCAACTCAGCAAGGTTCATGACTCTTTTGCGGCGATCTAAACTACCCCTATTCTCTACCAATCGGACCAACTTACTAACGGAATTCATCTTTCATTTCGGATGTGCCAACCCACCATTTTGGAAGCGCTACGCTCACATACCATTAATTCTGCGCACGACAATCATTCCTCAACATCAATACTATCATCACGACCACGATACCTTGTCATTCTGATACCGTATTATCCTCTGCTTGGAGGATGAGTATGCTTTTCTTTTATTTTTCACGCGAACTTTTTCATCGCGACATTCCCCCTACTCCCGCTTCATGCAATGATTCGACCTTCTCTTTCTTTCTTTGACTCTTTTATATATACGTTTTCGATTTCTTTTGTTCGTCTTTTGCTTTTGTACAATACTTTCACAATAATTACCCTCGACATTGTTTCATATCGCACCATCAACTGTATTTATAGTCAACGGGGAGGTTTGTAGCAATTATATGTGCATTTCGAGTCTTTGTATCCAATAGGACCGCATTGGTAGATTACATAACACATTCTATCCAGTATACCTGTCAGCCTTGTAACAAAAAATTTATTGTCATAGCAGCCGTTCCAATTCACCGTTATTGTTCCCATCCAGAGATACATTGCAAACTGATACGAGCAACCGGGTTTTTGTTAATTACCACCCAACTCATGATGAATTCATTCCGAGCGGGCCCATTGTTTGGTGATCTAGATCATGTCGAGGCAACGAACAATGGAAGCTTATGCCGTCTGAAAAAGGGAAACAATTTCCAATTCAAGAGGGGGATAATCGACCCGAACAACACTTATGTTATTTTGTATTTGGGGCTTTGACACCCTAATCCTCCCCCATCTTCTGGGTTGACAGATGGTGCGAACATAGCGTCGTTCAAATAAATCCAAATCCATCCTATCGTGATCAGATTCAAACAGTGCAGATCGAAGGAGTTATAAAAATATATCACCAAAGCGTTATCAATTCATACCAAGTACTAGTCCGTATTTGGGTCGGAAAACCAAAAAAGGTAGATTGGCCGTCAGGTATTGTAAAAGGTAAAGGGGTGCACAATAAATGAAATAAATTGTAATAGTGGGCCTCAAGCAGACTCCGCAGTAAGTTCTACAGTGTTCTTAAATGCACCAAGAAGGGCGCTCAGCTGCATTTTCTCACTCCCACCTGCTGCTAATCGATATCTACATATAGTTGTGCCCGTCAGCATGAGTTTTTTTTGCCGAGTACATGCAATTCTCACTCTGTGGTTGCAATGTGATCAAGGAGGTAAATTCTGGCGTGGGGCTTGAGGTCAATTGTCTCCAAGTACTCAAATGCTCCAGTAAGTAAGTCTTGAAGGGCAAGACCACGCTCCATCTTGAGTTTGGAGATCACTATAACCAACATGAATGATGACGATTGTGTGATTAGTCGAAAACATACATACTTTGGTATGACGTCGTAAACTCATCAGCAAGCATGGAGTTCACGATGATTTCTATATCGGAGGGGTGAGGATTGCCAGTACAGCTGTATATTTCTGTTTCTCCGACAATGTCGTATGCAGCATGGCAAGCCTGTAGAATGTTGAGTGCACGTCTCATGTCTCCCTTTGATAACTTTAGCAAAGCCCTTTTTCCATCTGCAGTCAGATTGACACTGTAAAAAAAAAAAAAGTTATTTCGTCGTTTTCCCAGAGTCCAGTACGCCTCACTTTTCCGCTGATATCACAGAGGATAGTCGTTTCTCCACTTGGTCGATTGGTAAGGGAGAAAATCTAAAACGTGTGCACCGGCTTTGAATAGCGGGGATGATTTTGTTGACATAATTACAAATAATGCAAAAGCGAACATTCTTGGTGTACTGTTCGATGATCCGCCTAAGTGCTGCTTGAGCTTGTTGTGTCATCATGTCGGCTTCATCAAGAATGATGAGCTTGAATCCCTTGGAAAATAGAGTTCTTGTCTCGGCGAATTGCTTTACTTGTTCGCGAACGACATTTATTCCGCGTTCATCAGATGCGTTAAGCTTGGAATGGTGAGGTCCCATACATGAGGAAGATGGATGAGCTCACCTCTAGTATCTGTTTGCGATAGTCCCCTCCATATATACGCCTCGCTACCGCTAAAATGGTCGAGGTCTTCCCAGTACCTGGGGGGCCATAAAATAACATATGTGGAAGCCTATTTTTGTCTATAAATCTTTCAACTTGTCAGGTCAAATGTCAATATAGGAGCTGTTTCGTTGTGATAATCACGTACTGGTATTAATGATATCCTTATGGGACACCACGTCGTTCAAAGTCACTGGCCTGTATTTCTCGACCCTTCAGAAGGCGGTCAGCTCAGGAAATTTCTTAAACGAGGAGCGCAGACCATGGAAGGTTTTCATTATCTTGCGGTAGATCATCTTTCGCTTTTCCCTTCCATTTGAATGTTGGCAAGTCAATGTCCATAGCGCGTCGTGGTGGAAGATGTATTGATATTTGGCCTTAATTGCCAATCACTTGCATCAGTCTCAGTTTGAACCTTAAATTTGGGATACACACAAATTCATTAGTAAACAAATCTGTTCCGTGTTTTCGTCAAGGACTCCACCGTTTATTTCGCTGGACAGACTGAAACTCATATAGTTATGCAGATCTTCGTCAAAACGTTGAGTGGATCGTGTAATTTCTCTCCTTGGGACTGACAATGTTCCAGACTTACGGGAAAGACCATCACTTTGGAGGTTGAGGCCTCAGACACCATCGACAATGTCAAAACCAAAATTCAGGACAAGGAAGGGTGAGCCACCTGCCTTTAATAATTCTGATTTCACGTCTCAGAAATTGTTCGCAGAATTCCACCTGATCAGCAACGGCTTATCTTTGCTGGAAAGCAACTCGAGGATGGTCGTACTTTGAATGACTATAATATTCAGAAGGAGTCCACCCTTCACCTGGTGCTTCGCCTTCGTGGTGGTGCCAAGAAACGCAAGAAGAAGACCTACAACGTGCGTCTTGCCGTTCTTGATAATGCATAACCTTTACTTACAAGGGATATCCAGACACCTAAGAAGGTCAAGCACAAGCGCAAGAAGGTCAAGATGTCGATCTTAAAGTACTATAAAGTTGACTCGGACGGCAAGATCAAGCGTCTTCGACGTGAATGCCCCAGTGCGGAGTGCGGTGCTGGAATCTTTGTATGTCATCTGCTTTTGGTAGCTGGCTGTATTAACTGACTTTCCTTTCACAGATGGCTTTCCATCAGGATCGTCAATACTGTGGCAAATGTGGATTGACCTACACCTTCCAGCCTGGTACCAAACCACCTGTCGTATAGAAGATGTTGTTATCTCTCCCCCGCTTCATGTTATTGGCCTCTGAATCGCCACTATTTCCACAATGAATATGAACTCATGAGACCAGTGCAAGGCACTTGGTGATAGTGAACACTCAGAAAATCCTCAAAACCCCTCGTCTTCAGTGTTTCCAAAATTATGTAGCAACGATCATCGTATTATAGCTCCTGAAAGTTGCGACCATGTCTGAGAATCGTCAAGGAGAGATAGTACCGAGGTAAAGATAAAAAATATTCGGTCCTTATGTAAGGAATGCGAATCAAATGTGGTTTGGTTTCGGTGATGAGGGTATGTCGGCCTTTTCTACCTTCTGAATGCGTTCGTATATTTCGCGCTTTCTTTGTGAGGCCAATAGTTCCTCTTCTCGTTGTTTTCTTTTTTCACGTCGTCGCTCATCGTCTTTCAGTACCCCTCTATACATAACCTGAAAGATTACCGGGTTATAAACTATACAGAAGTACTAGACAGCAACTTACTTCTCGTTCTTGCTGTTGTTGAAAATGGACAACCCATATTGTTGCGGATGAGAACAGAACCGCCGCCATTAGGACCACCTTGGCGCTCCTCTCAGCCATGGAAGGGAGTTAATGGCCGATGGAATTTGGCAGTGCACAGACCATACACTGTAACAAGCGCAAATATCCTTTTCTAATTTCTTTTCATCCACCCCTCTTGTAGCGTGGTTTCATTTTCGCTCTCCTTATTTCTATCGTCGCTGCTATGACTCTCGCAGAGGTAACTGCATACACCACAGGAAGTTCTGATGAATTCAATGATCCTCCCAGGAGTTCGAAACACTACTCAAAGACGTCGTGAATGCCAAACGATTGTCTGCTTCTAAAATGACCAGCCTGACTGACCTCGTCATGAAGAATGTGGAGGTTCGTCGCGTGTCCAACTTCTCGTTCCCTCTTGCTTACTCATTTTTCTGATAGCACGATACTCAGTTGGTATCCGTTTTGTATCGTACTCACAAATCTTTGTCATCGACTACCGCAAAGATATGGAGCCTATATGTCTTTGATGCACTTTCTCGGGCAGCGAAGGGTTACATTTTAAAGCACAATGTGTCAGGCGACATCTCTACGCAGCCTGGGAACCCCGCCACCTTTCTTCTAAAGATCGGGGGTGTCGTTGAAGGCCTATTTCAAGATATGATCGCGTCTGGAACGTCAGAATCGAAGGTTGGTCTCCATTTACAACATGTAGAACCCATTCAACTGTTTAAGATGGACCTACGAAGTGTGGCTACTGTCATTATTAATCTTTTACGATGACACTATTTTCTTTTCAAAAGGTGTAACTTTTTAAGGATGGCCCTGATGTCTTCTCTTGTTCTAGGAAAAAACGAAGAAAATATATGATATCTGGGTCAAAGGAAACACATTTCCTCCTGCTGTTCTGTCTCAACTTGCCGAAGTGTTGAAGAGGGTTGATGAAGGTGCATATCTCTCTCTACATGTTCGCCGAGTACTTTTTACTCGAGCAATTTAATATTTTCTTCCACTTTCTTGGAAAGAAAGCTGAAATGACGCCGAATTCGTTCTATGTTAGTGCCTATGATGAACACGCCGCCAATTACCCTTAAAACAGACACACAACTTACATCAGTGTCCACTGCGCCAGTCGTTCCTGTTTTGCCAACCATGAATCCACAGGCTACTTTATTGGCACTGCTAACCCAAGCAGCTGCAAACTCTTCCGTGACACTGTCTCACTCGTGAGTCCGATATGTATGCCTTCCAGAATTTCACACCCATAAGTTTCCAGACAAACAACTTCTCCGCTGGGCGCCGCTCAACTTGCTGTACTTCAACAGTTAGCTCAGACGGCTGCTTCTGTACCTTCTGTTCCGCAATCCTTACCGCTCGCAGACCCTGTAAAGTTTCCTGCATCTGGTGTTAATGGTAGTTCCCGACCTATGCCTGAGGTTCGGGAAATTGTCACAAACGAACAAAGGTATAGCGGACACCATAGTTCCGAACACGAATTTCGTACAACTTCTCATTCTGACGATCGTAACAGTATAAGAGGCAGGTATAGAGGTGGGAACTTTTCGGGTCGAGGCCGCGGTGATAGATTCGGCAGAAATTGGGATGGTGATGACTACCGTCAGAAAGACCTTGATAAAGATACAAGGAGTCCTCCTCGCTCATCAAGAGGAGGAAGGATTCGATCTCAAAGTCCTAAAAGAAAAGGCGACAGGTGGGGTTCGAGGTTTGGCAGCTCACCGCGAATGCCGCGAGATGCATCGCCACCGCCCAACTTGTCAGGAAAGGAGAATGATCCTGGAAAAGACGAATTTGGGAGAGACATCCGACCTGAATCTCCTACACCTACGGGATCACTAACTCAACCATCGATATCTCCACCCTCAATACTCGACCCTCGAAAATCGCCAATCGATGCATCCAATGGTCCACACACTACACATGACGAGAATCCTGTAACACTTTTATCTTCGAATAAAATACCAAGTGCGACTCTTGATTCTAACTCAAACATTTCGGAACTAGGACTCGAGAGCTTTAATCCAGCTACGTTTGATTATACGTCGCCAACCTCCTGGGTTGCCCTTGGAAAATTGTGGCAGGTCACCCACGGCTGCCTACCTTCGCAAGAACAGCTAGTGCAGTTTATAGTATCATATGATACTGGCCAACAAATGGCCCCGACCTTTCAACCTTCGAATCAGAGTTTCAATCAACAAAATTATACTCCATCATTTCGGGGAAGAGGGAGGGGACGGGGGCTTTCTCAAGCTGGGGGGTCGGGTTACGGCAACGGCCGAGCCGATTTCGATGGGTGGGGTAAAGAAGATGATTCCCAAACATGTGCAGTCTTTCTTGGAGGAGGGGAGGACGATGGGGGTAGTGACCACGGGACATCTGAACAAAACCAGAGTTCAGTAGCCAATGCAGGTAGCATGCAAAAGGTCGGGGATACATGGAAGTATGTTCTAGGTGCAACAGCAGATTACACCACATCATAGCACAAGTTTGTATTGTAATTTATACTGGGGTCAACATACCACTGCCAGACCTTATTCATCATCCATTATACTTCGCCTTCTTCCGATCCAGTCTGAGTTAGTTCGAAGTCATCTGCCCTTGGGGGCGAGTGTATGTAGAGCAAGCGTGGTTGTCCACGAGAGCCGAATTCAAACGAGGACGATGAAAATGGACTCGGCCAAAACATGAAGTAGAAAATGAGTGCAGAGGCGATGCCGATAAGACTGCCTACTATTACATCCTCTTTATGATGTCGCTGTATATAATTTAAACACTGGAGCGGTGAGAATGATATCACACTAACATGATCCTGGATTCTGGTGATTGCAACATGCATCGCCCAGAACATTGGAAGCAGTGTCAAGCCGAAGACAACCATACGACTGGTGCGGACAAGTCCAGGTACTTGGGAAGTAGTGAAACACCAAGCACCTGTCTGACCCGCCATCCAAAGGGATAGAAAGGCCATACCGGAGAATGCTGTAGAGGAATGCCCAGAAGGAAAAGACTTCCGTCCTTCAAGGACATCTTTTGCAATTCTGCGTCACGATGGTTGAGTCAACATAAAAATTCTCAGAATTAATCAAACGAATCTTACCCTGTACAACTCTCAATCACACCGTCCCACTTACATCTGGCAAGAAAATCGGGTCGAAGCCGGCCTGAAGGAACAGGTGAACTTGATAACATTTAGAATAAAAATGCAGGAGAGTTTACCTATGCTGTGCTTCAAGACTTGCGTTATTAGGCGTGCAAAGCCACTGCTCTTGGTCAGTCTCGGGCAGAGGGTACAAGTGCACATTCCGAACCGTGATGCTGAGAGTCCAATCGTTGCATGATGGATAATTTGAAGGGATCCCCGAGAGAATCCTACCACGGCGAAAACAGCAAATGGTGCAAGCAATGCAACGAAGTGGTTAACGGAAGAACCAATCCTGTATGAAAGTGTGTTGTCAAGGTCAATACAGGGCGGGTCGACTTGGGGTTGAACTACATACTGATTCTTCTTATGAGAGAAACTTATGAGATGGTCCGAAGGGTCAAAGTCGCGTTCATATACTGGTGACCAAGAAATAATTTGGGATATAAACCAGAACCCCGTTATCACTATCCTAAACAGTGCAGTAGATATTCAAGAGAATAAATTAGGCGAGTGATTAAACTGTAGACACAGAAAGGAGGGTCACCAGTCAGTCAAGTAGGCTTTGTTAAACCATGTAAATGCGTCTTCTCCAACATAACGAGTGATCAAGATCCTGAGTTGTCTCATGAATGTTAACCAAGGCTTGTGACAATTTGTCACGATCAGTGACTGTTCGTGTTTTCATGACTCATGAGTGCAATTGAATTTGAAAGACGAAAATCACACCATATTCTTTGACGTTCATCATGGCGAAGGGATCCTCGTCTAAGACACGACAATCGGGTCAAAAGTCGATTACATCTTTTTTTGGTGGTGGATCGAAGAAGGCTGAAGATGCTTCAGAGACTGATGCCTCTGCCGATAATCATGAAACTGAAAGTGAACCCGAAGAGGACGTTTCTATGGCCGAAGTCGAAGACCAATCCTCTGACGTGGATATGGACGCGTCGAACAAGACCAGGCAGAAGGTTGTGAAGACCTCAGCGCCAGACGCTTCTGATCTTCCTCCCATTCACGAGATTCCAGTCATCTTCGACGACCTCGTCAGTCGGATTCCAGTAAAAGAGGTCGCAGAGCGTGTTGCTGGTCGCAAGCTACGTGTTGCCACTATGTGTTCTGGCACGGAGTCACCCCTGCTTGCCCTAGAGCTTATCCAGAAATCAGTTCTTGAACAACATGGGATCAACTTGGACATTGAACACGTTTTTTCCTGCGAAATCGAGCCATTCAAACAAGCCTATATTGAGCGCAACTTTCATCCCCCCATTCTATTCAGAGATGTTTGTGAATTAGGAGACGGCGAAGCGTATGTTACAAATGTCTATTTCTTTGCCGTTTTGTTAATAAACCCTCAGTCACACTGCGTACGGTTCATTGGCACCAGTGCCAGGCGATGTTGATATGCTGATTGCAGGGACCTCTTGTGTCGACTACTCCAACCTTAATAATCAGAAACAAGACATTGATGCAGGCGGGGAATCAGGTCGTACATTCCGCGGGATGATGTCGTGGGTCAAACAGCACAGGCCCCCTCTCGTCATTTTGGAGAATGTTTGTTCCGCTCCTTGGGACAGAGTCCAAGAATATTTCGAAAAAAATGGTTACAGTGCTTCATATTCTCGAGTGGACACGAAAGCATATTATATTCCTCACACTCGGACTCGAGTCTATCTTTTTGCTGTAAACAAAAAGCATTCTTCAATTCCCGAGACGTGGAAGGAGTGGGTAACCTCAAAATTGAAACGACCGGCATCTTCCACGCTAGACGCCTTCCTCTTACCATCTGACGATCCCCGTATCCACCAGGCCCGACAAAAGCTCGTCCAAGAGAGTTACAACGCGCCAGATAGGAGGACGGGAAGGACCGACTGGGGTCGATGTGAATCTCGTCATCAGAGAGCTCGTCTTGAAGAAGCATTAGGTTCTAAACGACCCTTAACCAGTTGGGATGAAGGTCTGTCGAATGTTCTTTCTTTTCTATGGAGCCTTACTTTCAGAACAGGTGGTTTCTGCAAATTGCCGGACTTTGCTTGGAATGACTGGGGTGTAGGGCAAGTTGAACGCGTGTGGGACTTGATGGATATTAGTCTTCTAAGGTCGGCGACGAAGGGCGTTGATCCAAATTATAAGACGTAAGTGGGCTATCTTCGCCATTATTTTCTTTTTGTTCACTTTTATGAAGGCAAGTTTGGAATCTTTCGCAAAACGTCGATCGTACGATTGGGTCTAACAAAGTTGGAATTTGCCCCTGCCTCACACCCTCTATGATTCCCTACATCACTAACCGTGGTGGTCCGATGGTCGGTTTGGAAGCCCTTTCTATGCAGGGATTACCGGTCGATAAATTACTCCTCACCCGAGAGACGGAAGATCAATTGGCCGACTTGGCAGGAAACGCAATGTCCACTACGGTTGTGGGCGCATGCATTCTGGCCGCCCTAGTTACTGGCAAGAAATTGCTTAAAGATGGCAATGATTCCCAGTCATACGAAAACAAGAGCGGCAATACTGATGGAGAGCCAGGCCCAATGGACATTGAAACCCCTACTCGTGCAGATCTCGGAGAGACACAAGTTGTAGGAGAGGAACAACTAGAGAAGAAGCCACTGGATCTTTCTATTACGCGCACTTGCCCTCTCTCTGAGTTACTCGCTGATGCGGACATGAGCAAGCGGCTATGTGCATGCGAAGGCCGCCTGGATATGACCACTCGTCCTCTTTTGACTTGCCAAGATTGTGGGGGCTCTTTCTGCAAAAAATGTGGCGGCCGTCCGGAGCACAACCCTTTGCCGCTTGACAATGTTGAGCAACCTCGCATACATCCGTCCGAATTCTCGACGAAGCTCAAATCCATTCTCCCTATGTGTATTACCGTGGAGAAAGTTGACCAGTCAGTGCTGGATAATATTCGTAATCAGGCAGGCGGCGATGTCGCAATTTCGCTTTGGACAAAATGGAGCGCAGCAGTACTGCGTGTGTGTAATTCGGAGCTGCGTTTCGTGGAACTGAAGAGGCAGGAGATCTGGAGTGTTGTATATCAATCTTCAGGCGGATTTCTTGAGCTGTCTCTACATCCACGTCGACCAGAATGGCGTCTATTTGCATATCCCGAGGCAACCGAACCAGCGAATGCAGAGGTCCGGCAAGTGCTTCAATCTCCCGTTGCGCGTTTTGTTTGCGAAGAAGACCTTCTCAAGGGCAAATGGCAGTTTGCCCTTCCATACCCAACATCGGTGTCAATCAGTATACAAGGGGTGGATGACTTGGTGCCTTCGTGGGAGTCTCGTTTGGGCCTTGTTGGAGAGGAATTCAAGACTAAATTGGTTTATTCGAAGCTCAAGGTTTCTCTCACTGAAAGTGATGCTGCACGGCTAGATCTTGATATATCTGGCACGTATGTCCTTCTCGACAAGTGCGGCACTGCGAATGGGGCGTTACATCGGAAAATACAAGAAGATTCCAGTACTTCTCCGCCATTATTCATGTTGTTCGACCCTCATCGCACAAACGACTCCGAGGATTGCTTCGTCTTCACTGTTAGTACGAGGCGACTTGAATATCAAGAATACAGACCAATAGTCTGCAAATTGGATCCTTCTTGGAGACAGTCGAGTACAGAGGAGATAGAGACGGTTTCAGGCCATCTCCCCTTCAGATGGACATCGGTCGATTCTATAGTGCTGCAGGTGTGTCACCTCCTATAATTATTCTACAGTTTTATTAATTCTCGGTAGCCTACGATTGGGCGCCAAGCTCAATTTGGTATCCCAAAAGATGGACTCTCGATCCCGATTTCTCAAGATGCCTGTCGTGACGCATATGCTTTACTCTCTTGCTCTGTTGAAATGCGAGGTCAAGCAGGACCGGAATGGTCTCTCGGCAAGTGGTCGGAGGTTGGTAAGATTCACGAACGCGCCACTTTCAAAGCGCTTGCGTGGCTCCTTGAGCGTATTCGGCACGTTGACGATAACCTTCGGTCGTGGCAGACCATCAACACTCCTGAGAACCATCTGACTTGCGAACGATGTGCTCCTAGGGCACCGGAACTGCGTTGGGTTCAGAGTAACAACAAAAAGGTAGTGGCTGTTGAAGACCCTGTCCAAGCTGGTGAATACGAACGCCGTCTGAAGAGACGTCCGAGTCCCTTCGTTACGCTCTTGAAGCTTTTTGACAATGGTACTGGATCTGTGAAAGTCGGGATCAACATCCCGTCTTTACTTCATCGAGCGGTAACACGCCTACCCACCAAGGATCGTACTGGAACTATTTCCTTGAATTGGCGTCTTGACACCAACTTCATACCAGCCGCAAACTCGAATCTTCCTAAATTCAAGATTTCGAGCAACAAAACTGACAAGGAACACGAACAACCCCCCAACTTCATAATACCATTGAGAAAAGAACAATCACGGTCGTTGGGCTGGATGATTCGCCAAGAGAGTCGAGATGCGGCGCAGTTCATCGAAGAAGAAATCTCCGAGGCAGTCCTAGATCATCTTGGTTGGCGAGCGGAGGGCCGAGCACAACGTCCTATCTTCATTCGAGGCGGTGTTTTAGCAGACCAAGTTGGGTATGGGAAGACAGCCATCACTCTTGGGTTGATCGATTGCACATCCAAGTTCGTTAAGAAGGAATTTGCCAAACAAGACCGTATGCCTGGAAAGATTCCCGTCAAAGGCACTCTAATTGTTGTTCCACCCCATCTCACGAAACAATGGCATTCAGAAGTCAAGAAGTTTACGGGATCCCACTTCAAGGTCTTGGTTATCACCACTGTGTCGAATCTCAACAGTGCCAAAGTTGAAGACCTTCAAGATGCCGATATAATCGTTGTCGCGTCCAATATATTCAAAAGCAATGTATACCTTGAAAACCTTCAACTCCTCGCGGGTGCAGGAGCACTTCCTGCCAAAGATGGTCGACATTTTAATGCACAATTGCAAAAAACATTATCTGGCCTCAGAGAGAAAGTCGATCTGCTGCAAGACAAAGATTCTCTGGCCGTCCTCAATGAGATAAAAGCCGCGCAAACGAGATGTATGTCACTCTCCAAAATCTATATATTTGTTTACTTATAAATTACTTACAAATTCCAGTGGAAAAGGAGGCTGCTAGTGCTCAAGTTGCCTCGAAAAGGCTGAAGGGTAAATCCTATCGCGAGGCAGTGGAGGCCACTCAGAGCGAGCAAAAAATCGATCCGGGCAAACTCGATAAGTCGCAGAAGAAAACATTTGAAGCCGGCTCCTCCACTACCAATAAGGAGGTTAGACCAACAGCCAAGCCAACACCTTCTGGCCTTATTCCCGAAGTTGTTATTATTTCCTCTAAATCTTCAACGAAAAGTGATCGCAGCTCCGCCACGTCGCCTGTAGACAGAGGTTCTGTGGATTCAGAGGACGACGACATTGCCAGGAAGCAAAGGAGAGTGTCGACTAAACGACCTATTGTCATCTCCGACGATGAGTCCTCTGAAAGTCTGGAAACACCAGGTCGACCTACAAAAACATCGAAGGCCAAATCGTCGAAGAGACGCCGGTTAACGAAACGGGAATCCTCCCCGTCATCTGACTTCCAAGGCAGTTCTTCTGAGGAGCAAGAATCCGACTTTGATATGGCATCCGAGGTCTCTGACGAAGACAGCAAATCACAGAAGGGCAAGAAGACGAAGACCATCCCTAAGCCGAAGGATAAAGCCCCCGTAAGGTCGGGAAAAAGGAAAGCCACGTCCGAAGAAGACCACATGGATGTGGATGAGCCCGACAGTAAAAAGCAGAAGAAGCAGAAGAAAACCACTGAAGACAAGGATAAAGTGAAGAAGGTCAAACGTGCCGACAGTGACCCTTGGAAGCTCGGTTCAAGGGTTGTGCAGAACGAATGGACGTACATGCAGGCCCCGCCATTCGAAATGTTTCACTTTGCCCGAGTCGTAGTGGACGAATACACTTACCTCGATGGAAAGGTCCATGCACTTGTCACCAATTTAAGTGCCGATAGACAGTGGGTGTTGTCTGGTACACCACCAATACATGATTTCGGGGCATTGAAAACGATATCTGCTTTCTTGAATATCCATCTCGGGATTGACGACGAAAGCGAAGGCCGTTCTGCTGAAGTGAAAAAACGAACTCGAGAACAGACAGGTATTTGCTATGATTTGTCTTGAATACTGTCCATTGACGTATTCTATTAGCTGTTGAGCGCTTCCACTCGTTCCGCGAGGTCCATACCCTGGAGTGGCACGCCCACCGCCATAGTGTTGGTCAATCCTTCTTGGATCAATTTGTTCGACAGGTAAGTTATTTTTCAGAGTTCAAGGATTCCGCAAGCTGAGTCACTATCTCAGAATATTGCCGAAATCGATGAAATTCCTTGGACTGCAAAAATAGAAAAAATTATTCTCCCTGCTGCTGAACGAGCCATTTATCTCGAATTAGAGCATCATCTGCGCTCCCTGGACATGACCATTAAACGGGGCAAGAAAACAGAAAGCGATAGAGAACGCCGTCTTGCCCAGTCCCTCGGAGAAAGCAAGTACGTTGATTACTACAAATACTTCTTTAAAAATCGAGACTGAAGTGTGGTGTAGATCTGCTGAAGAGGCCCTTCTTAAACGCTGTTCTCACTTTGATCTTGAGACATCTAACGAGAATGCTATGAAAGCATGCGATGTAATCGTTCGCGAACGTCAAAGGCAATTGGATGAGTGTCAAGCTGAACTCTTGAAAGCTATCCAAGAAGGTGTCAAGCGGGAGAAAAACCTTGGGAACGTAGGCCAAGAATCAATGTTCACCGAATACGTTCGTAACTGCCGCACAGAAGGTGTTGATGATAAAGAATCGACAGACATGGTCATTGGTTTGCTTGATGAAGCCGGAGTCGCGGCGTCAAAAGCGAAGGCAAAGGCACAGGATGTACAGCTCTCTGAAAAGATTAAGGCCCTTGTCTGGGAACATCGCGAGAAGACTCATGAGATCCGGCGTCTCACCAAGGAACTCGTTAGTAGAGTTCGGTCATTGCGTTACTTCAGTGTCGTCCGCGATTTGCAAAAGCAGACGGAAACTCCATTGAAGGTGTCCTGCCCTGAATGTGCACGAGAGAATATCCCGATTCCGGAAGTAGCCGTCCTGTCATCCTGTGGGCATGTGGGGTGCTTACTGTGCGTGAGGAGTTGTGCTGAGAAGGAAGAATGCGTATATGCGCAAGTCGGACAATGCAAATCCGCCGCTAGGGTTCTCAACGTCGTTAAGGCCGAAACTCTCGGAGTTGACGATGAGAAGCGTCATGGGCAAGGTCGCCACTTCGGTATGAAACTTGAGAAGGTAGTCGACCTCATCAAGTATGTTTTACTGTTTTAAATTTGACGGAAATACTCATCACAAAATAATAGGAAGCGAATTCCACGCGATGAGCGGGTGCTGGTCTTTGTTCAGTTCCCTGACTTGATGAAGAAGGTCACGGAAGCATTCAACGAGCACAAGATTCTATTTCTTGAAATCAAGGGTTCAGCGCACTTGAAAAGCAAAAATCTGGAGCAATTCCAGAACGACAGCAAGGAGCGGGTTTTATTGCTGAACGTCATGGACGAAAGTGCAAGCGGAGCAAACCTGACTTCAGCCAACCACGCTATTTTCCTCTCTCCACTCCTTGCTTCGTCGCAGGAAATCTACACTGCATGTGAAACCCAAGCAATTGGTCGATTGGTGAGATACGGGCAAACAAAGCATGTGATGGTCTGGAAGTTCTTGACGACGGATACCATCGACGAAGAGATATACCAGCAGCGAGAACAGGCCCTCGCACGAATCACTTAGATTGGTTGGATAGATTGGTTGGATAGTCACATATATAATAGAATCTGACATTCATTTGTTCGACATCACGTAGCTGCTTGTATCGAGAATACTTTTGCCACAGACCGAACACATACCGCCCTTGTAAGCACAAGCTGAAAATATGTTAATAAATCAATTGGTTTGATGTTATGCATGCAGCATACTGACAGTGGCAGTACTTTGCACTATTTTGTGTGGTTGATTGCCCGCAAGTTTTGCAATTCTTCTGATATGGCTTCAAGAAATAAAAGATCGCAATTGTCGTAACAAGACCATGGCACGACTTGCCTGGAAACGATGCTTTGAACCCTTGGGTCGAGAGAGCTTATTCTCGCCAACCTTTCTGGAACCCTCTTTGATGCTCGATGAACTGGATTGAAATGGGTCCGGAGCGGCAACCCTGGATAGTTTCTATGGATATTAATTGCAGTTAGGCCTTACGGAGATGCGAAGCGAAACAAAAGCATACGCGTTCACACTTTTTGCAGACCATGTTATAAGTGGACGACCTAGGATCGCTGACTAAGCGAACAAATCTCGGGATCCATAAATGGAGGAATTCATACGGCAGTGACAGTTGTCCTCGTACCGCAACTAAAAGCCATCGTTGCCTCTAAAAACAATCGAATCCATGGTTATTCTTCTCTTTCTTGATTAATCGTGTCCCAGTCCCGACTGCTGGGTCGCTCTTGCCCTAAACGCTCTTGTCATCAATGGTGATCTGAAGCATCTTATTGTTGAATTTTTCTCGCATGTCGCGTACCCGTATGTGACTTGCTTTCGGCTGCTCTGGATCTCTGTTCGCGCGTTGATTCTGTTGACATGGCACTCCTTCTGAGACAACTTCTTGATCTATGGAGTCGCCTTTACAAAAAAATAAGTCAAAAAACAATATGCTTGACCTGCCGACCGGGCGCTTCCCAACCGTCTCTTGGCGCTTGGATGCGACGCCCATACCTGTCAATGGTGTATCTCGACACTGTTAAGCACGGCAACGGACACACTTTTTTCTTTTCTTTTTCTTATTGGGTTGGCGATTAGAAAGATATAAATTCTACAACGATGAACGACCAAGTGCCACAGCAAGATGCCTCACAAAGTTACGACTATCAAGCGCTACAGAGTCTCTGACGATGTCTTGATACTTATCTTGGAGAAGCTAAACCCAATTTCCCTGTACCGGGCTTGCCAGGTCTGTCTCACCATTTATTTGGACGTATCTTTTAAATCATTCCTCCAGGCATTCGAGCGAATTTACGTGCTTGTCATGCGGTTCCAGCCCCTCCGATACAAGTTTGAATTAGCGGCTATTGGTATGAAAGACGGACCGGCGTCCTACGCTGCTTGTTCACCTATGAATCGTCTTCAACTTGTGATGGCTTATAAAACGGACTGGCCAAGGCTTAAATGGATTGACGAACAGAAAGTGAGGGCTCCTGCAGTTGCGACTCAGATCAGCGTTTCTGGGAGCTTCTTATACTACGTGGCCAATCAAGCTCTCTGTCTTCTTGAGCTCCCTTCATTCCGAATTGGGAAACCGACAACGCAAACGCGCCACATCACGTACAACACGACTCCCAACGCCGATTGTGTTGTAATTGAGCCCAATCTCCGCCTCATTGTTACGTGCCATTTTTCGTAGGTGACGTGTTGCATTCATGTGTCAGCACCGCTGACTTTGCACCTAGACCACAGACTGGTCGTTTACTCCTCAAAATTCGGGATTTGTACAGCTTCGAAAAGCATGCAAATGCTCGTTCAGCATATTACGAATGCGTGACGCATGTCGCTCAGCCAGTTCATGAAATATCCATGTCTGTCTGTGACTCCAGACTGATCTGTACCCTACATTTTGGGTCTGGGTTGTCCAAGCACCTTCTCTTGGACTGGGTTTCTTTGAAAGCCATGGTGATTTTGCAATTATTTTCACAAGCCCCCCTTACTGACACATTAAACAGTGGCTCGAGGAGCAAGATGTCGTGTTTTTGCATCCATACATCTTGCTTGGCGTCAAAAGGCTTGACACGAAGGTGACACTCTACCTTTACAATACTTCCAACATGGACAATGTCTCCATCGAACGCGAGTATGAGCTTCCCTCTATTTGGAGCAATTCCGCCATGCGTTTCGTCCGCAACAATGTCCCGAATTCTGATCCTGCAATCCCTTCAAACGCGATTTTTTGCTCTGATCCGTCTGCTAGGGTTCTCGTGCTCACTGCCAAGCCGGAAGGTCCTGGTGCCACTTCAACACATTGGATGTTTATCAACGAGTCGTTTTTCAGACCCACATCCCATGAAGACAGGCGCAGTGTCCCCTGGGCGTACTGGAGTCAGTTCTGCCTCATAAAAGAACTAAAGATCAGTTTGTTGGCTGGCACCCCACGAGTTGCCGGTAGTCGCGTTCTATATCTCGAGAAGGATGGGAGTCGATCGGCTTCGGGACAGTACCGCACAAAACTGAAAGTTATTGACTTTGCTCCATACACAGATATGACATCCCCTTCTCCGAAAGCCTGGTCGTTGTTAGGCCAGTATTCCACCCTTAAGCCAAGCGAATACCAACGCGACTTCTCTTCTACCACCACAACCGGCTTGGCAGTAGAAAACATTCATGCTACTGAAGATAACATTGTCCTCCTTCTTGTGAGTCCCAAGTCATTATTTCTATCATTTTTACTGAATGATAATGTAGGAAAACAACGGTGACATCAAGCCTGTTGTCATCTCGACTTTTGGACCAACACCTAACCACAAAGCTCCTCGTCAAGAAATCCAGTACCATCCCGTCAATTGAAGTAATTGTTGTTATTTTTTAATAAGCGGACTTGTTTTGCTCGAGTTTAGATTCCTTTCTCTGTTGTTTTCCACTCGGGCTTTTCTATTAAATCTCAGAGAACCCTCCTATTTACACTTGCAGTCTGTCTTCAGTTGTTCTTCCATCCTAACTGTATCCATATCACCCACTTCCTCCTTTCTATCTCGTCCTCTTGATCCCTTGTCACTTTCCACTGCCTAGTCTCCGATCCTGACAATTGTCTTTCCAAAACACTCTTTAGATCGAATCCAGATTGTACTACCTTCTCGAGAAATGACTGAATTGAATAACGTCCAGTGTGTAGACCGACGACGATGTGTGCTCTTGAGTCGAGTGATCTTTTTAATGTCGATTGCAATGTATGGACGAAGATCCCGTGTAGCTCTGGGTTCCAGAGTGTGTCTGCCGCAATCACGACATCGAAAGCAGGTGCACCGTGCAGCAAAGGACTTGGATCGGTACCCCAAGCATGAGGCTGAGCACGGCAGCAGTGCCCCACTCTGTTCCTTGTCACATTATCGGATAATGTCTTCATAATGGCCTTGTCAGGATAGTCCGTCACCATAACTTCAACCCCCTTGCAATCGGAGTAAAGCTTTGCGATCAGAATACCAGGAAGACCGGCTGATGCGCCTAATTCAAGTATACGAACGGTGTTGTCATCGATAGAGTCTCGTTTCAAACGGATGTGGTTGTCCAACTTTAATTCATCGAGATGATCGGCGAGATACGTCGACGAAACCCAGATTGAGGATGCATGAAGTGACCAATTGGCAGCTTCGGGATCCGGGATCTGCAGAGTGATGTTGGTGCTGCAGTTACATCCAGAGGTGTGATTTTTGGCGGGACAAGACTTCAATGTGTAGACGAATGGGACGCTGGATGTTGCAAACGAAATGGGATGGTAGTCGTATAAGGTCACCAAGGAATCAGAGAAAAAGTCGAAAGGATCTCCGGATTCCGAATTTAACAGCATCCTGTACAACTAAAATCTTGCTTTACCATGCGAATATGATAGAGGCAAAATCATCACATACTCCTTCAAAGACTAGTCAAAATGATGTGAATTGATTCTGAACATACAAACAAAGTCAATTTGGTTGACGATCTATTAATACCATTACATGCAATTGTCCACACACCGGGATGCAGTTACATTGGAAGTAGGAATACTGTCACGGTAATCTGTGCTTGGTTTGCTTGGTTTACCCCAGCGTTCGGACTCTGGGGAATGATAAAGAATCAGCCAGTCCGCCCTTTGACATCTTCACGAGTGTCGTTCTTGAGGTTGGGGACTCCCGTCCCCAGCCCACAGGGAGTGAAATGCCGAATCGACACAAAATGCGACACTACTTTATTTTCTATTTTCAGATATCTTCGGAGGACAGACTCTTTGCAGTGCATTGTTGATCCATAGATTAAAAGTCCACAAAACTTAGGGTGCAAGCCGATTTCTTTTCTAAAATCTGCAATTTTTGATGGGCAGGTCGCACATTCTTCGCTGTTCACCATCAAAGGAATAATTACCAAATACGGTACGGTACATTGGTTCTAAAAATCATCTACACACGGAATATATGAAGTCTACCGTCCCAGCCACAAGATGCCAAGAAACCTTCATGGAAAAGGGACCAGCCGCAACCAACTACAAACTCCGTATGGGGATCATGGATACGCAGCAACTGCGGTTGGCCTGCAGGAGGATTTGTATTCCAACTGGATTTGATAGTAATCAACGTTGCAGTTGCACAGATAAACAAGTAACAGAATTCAACGTACATCCTACACGTCATGTCATAGCTCGCAGTTGCTAGAATGTCCGCCCGGTGCGGACTCCACTGAACTTTTCGAACAGCATATTCATGACCCAACAACTGTGACTCGCATGTTCCTCCAACCTGAGCCACCCCTCCTTTCTGCAACATGCGGCAATCCCACACTCTGGTCACTTTGTCGACACCAGCGCTCGCCAGGACCATTGGCCGGTACTTATTCCAATCGATCGATAGTACTTCGGTTCCAGACGCGGGAATTGTGAGAACGGCTGCGGAAACTGGATTAATGAACGTATTAGTATCAGGCGCCGTATTTAGATAAGCCGGAGCCCGAAGATCAAAGATCTTTATAGTGCCGTCCGTCGAGCATGTCAAAACAAGGTCTGCTTGGTGTGGAGAGAACAAAGCTTGATAGACACAGGAATGGTGGGCATGTAATGTCATAACTGATCGCGCTCGTTCTGGTGTCCACTGGTAGATGATAAACGCAATGTCTTTACGAGCCAAATTGCTTACGATTTTCACAGCACCATCCCAAGATGACGAAACAAAGGTGTCCTTCTGTATATTTGACCAATCCACGGAGAATACTTCCCTTGTATGTTCATGCCAGGCCTGGATAGGTAGGTCCTTGTATTTTCATGAAGCTAAGCCGCCAGAAATGAGAATGAAACCACATACATTGAGCGTTACATCCCACATTCGAATCGATCCATCGCCCGACGCTGTAACCAGTTGGTTTTCATGTATCTCAGACCAAGCGACATCGTAAAGACCGTCTTGTGTTTCATATCTGATACCTTCAGCTGTCAGTCAGAATATTGATGTCAGATAAGAGTTCTCTATACTTTTTATCGATGCTCAGTCTTGGCGACCCTCCAGGATCGTTTGTAAAGGAGACAAGATGCAGCCTACCGTTGCCCACAAGGCCAAAATTTGCTGCAGAGGCTAGGGCCAATCGTGTCGGATGAAACGACGACCATGCAATGGCATAATGAGCAAAACCAGGAGTATGAAGGGAGACGGTGTTCATGAGAAAGTTACAGTTGTGTTGTTTGCAACGAACGGTCACATGCGAGTGTCTGTACCAGGCATTCCAAAGGCAATTCTCAATGCAAAACCACTTTGCACCACTATTCGCAGTGCCGACGAAGCTATTGAACGTCTGTCGCGTTTCGTCGAGGGTGGAAATGTTGCCGTGATAACGGGTGCAGGCGTCAGCGTTGATTCAGGCATTCGCGCATATAGAGGGAAGGACGGCAGATATTCGAATCCGAATTATATGTATGTCTAACAACAACGCACGAATTGCATGGCTCATTAGCAGAAAGTCCGATCTTCTATCATGAATTAATGGATGCGACCACGAAGGGTTACATGTTCAGGTGAGTTTGATTTCATTCTCCAGACTTCCCTTCGATCTCATCCAGTACTCCAGGCAGAGATACTGGTATCCTCAGTCAAGCATCTGCAAAGTTTATTCATTCACCCCCACAAACTAGGCTTCGATCGTATCTCGGCTATCCACCAGTGCGAGATACCCAGCCCAATACGACACATTTTGCCCTGGCAGCATTGCAATACTCTTCCCACATCTCGCGCATAATCACCCAGGTTAGTGGTATACGAATTATGGTACACCTATAAACTCCCTTCAGAATGTCGACGGATTGCATCAAAAAGCTATCAAACAATCATTGCCTTCAGGTCAACTTTCTTCTCGCATACAGGAATCAGTCCTAGAATTGCATGGGAGTCTCCACGTAAGCCCATGTCCTCCATTTGGAACACGGAACAACTTGCAATAGCGCGTGCACTGCAACAGAGGGCACGTTACAGATCGTAATGCATTTCAGGATTTGCTTTCCGCAGCTAACCCACAATGGCATCGATATTTGCAAGAGGTTGAGCGTACTGGAATTCCCCTAAGAACCAACCCTGACGGAGACGTAAGTTCCGCTTACACATTCCTTGAATAATGAAGATCCCATCTGGAAGCCCTACTAAGGTCGCCATCGAACATCTTAATTTATCTTACACCGATTTCATCGTTCCCGAATGCCCTGTTTGCACGGTGGATGGCCACCGAAATTCTCAAGTGAGTTACATTCATTTGTGGTAAAACTCCTTTAATATTATGATAGCACAAGCCAACCATTGTATTCTTTGGGGAATCCATCCCCAAGTCTATCGTCAAACAATCGTACGTAGCGCAATCTGACGTTCAGTTACTCATCCTAACTAGTTCCTTTTTTTTCCAAAAGGTCCCAAGACGTTGAACAATGTGATAGGTTACTCATTATGGGCACTACTCTTGCAACATATTCTGCATTTCGGTAAGTTGATCCATTTGAGATCACCGTTGCCACTAATCCATGCGGTCAAGATTGATCAAGCATGCCTTGGCACTGAGTAAACCAATCGCACTTCTTAATCTCGGCCCTACAAGAGCCGATGGACTTGCTGGTGTCGAAAAACTTGACGTTGCTACAGGAGCCGTAATGCGTAGTGTTGCCAAGATTGTAGCGTAAGTTGAATTCCGAATGAGCTTTTGGACAACGACTGAACACATTGAAGTGGTCCGCTTTTAGGAAACGACTCTATCTTCGCTACCATGTTGCAGAGTGGGATTATTCGCCCACCTTCAGCTGACGACAATGACAGACATCCAAGGGCTGCAGGTTAGTATTCAGGAACAATCGTGCTGTCTAATAATAATGCAATAGTATGTTTCGGAGAAAATATGTGGTCACTGAACTAGTTAACAAAATGGATAGCGATGTGAAGATAGCTGAGTATACTGACAAACAATTTCATATGTGGTAGAGACCGGAACGATGTCGGTTGGATCAACGAGCTTGTGAAAGCATAGAGAGGGTTCTGGCTGCCTCTTGCACTCTCTCATCCCCCAAACTATCAAATGATTCCCCGATCGAGAGATCGTCATCCTCCCTATCGCCTCTAGGACTGTGTTTGGCTGAATCAAATCTAGACGGTTTGAGCTGCGACCAACTCCAATTCTGCAAGCTTGCTCCAGTGCTAGTGCACCACGAATGTCGTGGTGGTTGCCTTGGCACATATCCTGGGTGAGAGCGACCCAAATAGTCTTGTACGTTGTTGTCGTAGTACGGAGCTGGTGGTGGGCTTTGAATTGAAGGGATGGAATGGCTGGCCACGACGGGGGATTGAGCTTCCGAAGACAGTTCCGAGCGGTGATCCTCTTCGTTGTCAGAAATTAGCGGTGGCGTCTTTGGTCTTCTGGAATTTACGGGGATTGATGGTGATTTGGGTGGCCTGGTGTTCTTCAAGGCGTTTGTCTGGGGGACCACTGGAGATGGTGTCTACAAATTTCCTATCAATTAAAAACCCCGTGGAAAAAGAAGACCAACGCACAGGTCCTGTGGTTTGGGACTGTTTGCCTTTCTTTTTAAAAGATTTCACGCATCGTTTGCGGTGGTTTCGCCAATGAAATGTGTCGTATGCACTTTTCGAGGAGAGCTTGATCCTTTTCTTGCATTGTTTGCATTCGACGTAGTCAGGGCTGATGAGATTAGCTAATGGATCACTTAAAATGGATAATTCGCGGGCCCTTTCTGCAGGGGTCTTCGTCTGTTTCATGGCACGATCACTGCAAGGGATTATGGTCAGACGAAGAGATGAAGTGGGAGACCCGATATCTTACGAGCGGGCGGCTATCTTCGGGGCACCATGTTCTGGGGTTCTCTTGTCCCCATCACGTCCCCAAGGCAGATGACGCCTAAAGCAGCATCAAAATCTGCGTCTGTTCTGCGAATCGAGCGATTATGCATGCTTACAATCGGGGGGAAGAAGCGCCCAGCGAGTTGGAGGGGTCACTCTGCAAGGGGATTCAGTTTATATGAACCATTGCGCGAAAGGGATTCGGGAAGCACTAAACCTTCTCAGAATACGAATAATAGCTTAAACTTGAGGATCTGGCAGACAGCTTGCCATCAGTATGCATGAGAGTTGGAACAAAGAGAGGGGACATGCCTGCGGTGGGTAGCACCCGAGTTCTGCATCATCACCCAACGAGGCGAAGGGAAGAGTGTGTGCGTGCTGGGAGAGTCAGAGAATGAATAGTAGACGCGTGACACGGATAAATTGGATTGCCTAATTAGCCAACACACGGCAACATCCGCATTACACAGCGAAAGTCATCCGTATTCCGAGTCCGAAACTCACATACCGGGCGGACACTGGGGATCCTGCGGCCGTCGAAACCATAATCATGCGCATTGCTTGAGGGGAGGGCTGGGGTGGAGGGTTTAAAGACAGGCAAATTTAATATAGATAAGAACATAGATTAGGGAGATAAACCACAGTGGTGTTACAAGAAATGAAGGGGGGACTTTGGGTGCATTCAGGACCGTTCCATTAGACTTTCCTTGAAGCCGCGGACGAAGGAGTGGAAAGGCAGCATAAACCACCCAAAGATCGAGTCTGGTGGCTCCGCCGTGGGCGGCAGATAGGATTGGCTACGCGGGCGAACAATTTTTGGCATATCGTCTACCGGGATGTCTGTTTCTTCACGGGGGCGTTTCAGACTATGACGTGTACTTGATAATCCGAAGTCGACAATAAGTGTGTCTTCGGTGGAGGCCGAAGATAACGGGGGGTGCGGAGGTGAATGGCCTGGGAACTGTATGGAATTGGCGGAGTCAATCTTGGAGACTGGGACGGGTCTAATCAAGTATTTCAGGAAAGGACATAAAAGGGTGTGCCAAACGGACGCACTTGATACAACCCGCTTTGTGCTCGTTCCACATCGTCAGGTCGAAGTCACCTTCTCCTTCCAGTGCAATATGCGCACCACACAATGCACACCCGACGTTCCTCGAATCAAAAGACACGGCTTGCGAGTCGTTCACGAGAAGCAATCTTCGCTTTGCAGCAGCCACGCGGCTGCTCGGGCTGGATGTAAAGCCCATAAAATCCGAATGCTCAAAGGTAATATGACAAAGACATACAGAGCGGCCGAGCATCGGACTTTGTGCTTCACCCAATTGCCAGTAGCATAAGAGGACGCCCGCCCAAGGTCAATCCAAGTCAGGCATTTACGGCAGGAAACACGATGCTTCTCAACCGTTTCAGTTTGATTATCGGATTCCAAAAATTCTTTCCGTTGTTGCTCAGAAGGCCGCCGTGCGGAAGTAGGTTGAGGCGTTGGCAGTTGTGCGGAAGGTGATTCGATTTGCATAGCATCCTTCAACACCTCTTTCCCTTCTGGCATAGTCCTGAAATAGCCAATTGCCCAATGTGTAAGCCACTGAGAAGAGAAACAACTTACAGGCTCTTATTTGCAGGGCGTTGGTCACAACTCGCCCTGTGAATCTCCCATGGTCGGACAGCATAGGTCTGCCTCCGACCGAGGTTTACAGACTTATCACACCTCAAACACTGAACGTGATGGGGCTCCATCTTGCCGCATTCAGGTTGGTTCTCAAAGTATTGAATTCTTTCGGCCTCATTGCGGCGGACCCTTCCGATACTGATTGTTGATTCAGCAATTGAAACATTATCATCCTCGTCATCACCAATCGATCTACTAAAGCCAATGAGTAAAAACGCAAAGAGTAAAATCAACACGCGCACGCTTTAGATCTGGGATTAAAAACCGAGTCCTGTCGCTTCTTTGCTGGGGTGACTGCCATCTCTCTATCTACTTCCTTGAAAGTAACAGACCTATTGCGTGTATGCCGAGCCTTCTTGACTTTAGGTTTCGCCAGTTCCTTTGTATCATGTGGGGATCTTGTCGGGCTGGATGCATTTCTGCGGGATGCGGTGTTAAATTCATAAAACCCGCATTACCATAATTAGCTCACTTGAGTTTTCCCTTGGGTGACCCGTTGCTAACCTGGTGGAAGGTCTTTAACAACCGCAACACACTCCACAGCACACTATAGACGACAAACCTGGTCATCCTCGCTCTTCGTGGGAGGTACATCTCGTCTTGATTCGATGCTGGATTCAGAGCTTGAAAGGATGTTAAGCCAGGATTTGTGGTGCGGATGGCTTGACAACATACTCGGATTGATGGGAGACTGTGCGCTTTCTCTGCAATGCCATCAATAAAAAGCCGAGCGACATTCTGAAATCCGTACTTTTTTCCTGTCTTTGTAAGTTGCTTGTCGGCCGCTGAAAGGCGCAGGGGCACTCAGTGGACAGTCTGAATTGTCGGGACATACGTACAGTCGTTCAGGCGAGGATAAAATGGGGGAATCCATTGAAAAGAGAGAAAGTGAGTGCGGTCGATTAAGATATAAGAACTGAAGAGATAAAGAATGTGGATGGTGACCGGTGAGAGACGAGAATGGCACCATGATCATTGTTGAATCTCCCTTTGAACTCCGTCGGAACACGTGGAAAGTCGCGCGGTCCAGTTTATAGTGCATTCAATATTAAGTATTCCACTGTGATAATGTAGATGCAATATACGAAATGAAAGCTGAACAAAACCAGAATTATTCAATCACTTGGAAAGAAGGAGCGATTATTACTAGTAGATGCCATGTGTTGTGCAAGCTGATAATTGTTACTGAGAGGGTCGAGAACATCAAAGAAATAAGGAGCGGTTGGATTGGAAGATGAATGGCCATAGAGGTGATCATGCATCATAGTCGGTGTCTGAACCTGCGCAGCTTGGTTACTTGTCCCGGGATCTGGGTATATATAATAGTCATTCGCAAGGGGAACCACGACATGCTGCTGCTCGGAATACATCGGGTTGGGAGGTAGGATAGGTGCCGCCTGTGCTGGGGAAGTGGCAAAGGAGATCCATCTTGAGTCATCCTGTGACGGTATAAAGTGGTAATTTTTCTCCTTGACTGTCGTTGTGGACGAATTCTTGGTACGACTTGGTGAGGAAGTATCTGTCGGCGCACATTTGAGTCAAACCAGTGCCAATAGACTCCCGTCATGCTTACCTGAGGGAGATCCAGACGACGCCGCCTCTGAAGACCTTCTGTGGGTACATTCTGATCCCTTCCCTTCCGTTGTACAATTAGGACATGCGCGTTCGATGCATTCGCACCCCTTCTTGACACAAGAAGCGCAAGGCCTTTGGGGAAATAAAAATCAGAAAACCGAAATACATTTGTCGAGGCACCTGTCGCCATTGCATCGAATCTTGTCGTGCCTGGTAATATGATAAATTCTGCCCAACATATGTGCAGCTTATGAAGCGTCAACTCACCTGCAACTCACACAAGCCTATCAGGAGTTCAATCAACTCAGACAATACACAATTAGTATGTCAACTCACAGATTTCACCCTCGTTCCGTGCCCTCGGCCCTTTCTGGGCACATTGATACATTCCTTTTCGGTATCTAAACAATACTTGCATGGCCTCGATTCTTCGCACTTTTTATTATCCTCCCGGCATCCCTCACACCTCAACTTGATGAGCTTCGGTCCCCGAGTGACGTGGATACAGCCCTCTGATCGCACAACACACCTCGAACATGGTCTGTGATCATCACACTGAGGAATCGTCAGAGATGTCGAGTTCCTTCAAGATCATGGAGACTTGCTTTCTTATTGTCCCTCCTACAAGCGACACATGCCAACTTGGCGCGTTCTGTCCCGCGTAGCAACTTCCCTTGACCACTATCAACGACCATTTGGTCCAGAGTCGAGCCGACATTAAAATCGCCAAAGCCTCCGTTCGTACTAGCTGAAAAATCTTGCACTCCTGTCTCAAATCCAGCTGGACTGCCAATCGACTCATGGACTGAAGACCTGTGGTGCAGCCCACCACCTTGAACATGCGGATGTTGTTGTATATTCGCGAACGCCAGTTGAGGAGCCTGATGGAGTGCGCCAGGGCCCAGTGGGGCTAAAACGCACTGCATATTCGTTTCTCGACACCTCTTGCAAGGTTTGCCATTCCCTTCTTCGCACCTCACCCTCGCCTTCCTGCAAGGTTCGCAGCCATTTGTGCACTGATCTCCTGGATAGCCCTTCTTCACACATGCATTGCATGGCCTAGATGATAAGAAGATGAGTTGGCGGGTTGCGTGCGGGATGACGACGATCTTCGATGATCTTGATCAACAAAAATGAAACCTACCTTGAACCTATGCACCGAATTTTATCGCGTCTAGAAAGTAACAATCATTTAGCCCATAAAATACTTTTGCGTAAACGTTGATCCCAAACAGATCCCAACGGTAAGCACACCCACCTACAGCTCGCACAAGCCTTGTCAAGATAGATGGTCAATCGTAGTCTGCCATCGTCAGGGCAACAGCACTCACTCTCGATGCTCTCCTTGGGCCCACCGAAGGAGTCTCACCGATATAGCTGTCGGAAATCGGGACTGGCGCGTTCATGATCATGATATCGCCGACGGCTAACAACGATACTTGTGCATTCGGGAGTTGCCGAATTGGGTTGTAACATACATAAGTTAAATAACATAAGTTAAACAAACGAGGGATAAATGATAAAAATTCATTATCCTGGTATCTATGCACTGTCGATTGCAAAAAAAAGTGAAAGCAATTTCTAATTGTCGTACACCGCGATATAGTTGATTTTCCATTTCGCAGCTGCAAGAAAGTAAGCCCCCCAACAATGAAAAGTGAGAGAATCGTAACTTACACTTAAAGTTCGAGGGATTCGCAACGGCTTCTTGACAAGTTCCTGGACAGCCAGCACCCTTATACGTGGGTCCTGCAAAATCACCGCAGATTGTTGTGTCCAGCACAATCGAGTGTTGGAAAAAATGTGACGAAAAATCGCAGCCATCGGAATTTTCGAACAACGCAACTGGTATGCCCCATGACCCCGGATTAGGTTTCCCCGATTCTATATCACTGGGAATGGCATTTCGCGGAAAGCGATATATTCGGATTCCCGAGCTATCCCAGAGGTGCGCAAAGACACCGCCTCCCGCTTCGTTGAATTTACTGCCATAAGACTTATCATCGGGGTCAGAAAAGCCGCAGCCACGGTTGTCCTTGCCGCTCGATGTGCAAACGTGGTTAATAAGGTTGGAAGTGACTTCGTTACTGCTGAAAGACTGTTTTATCTGGCAACTTGGTGAAGTGTGGAGAACGTAGATATTAGTTGGGCCTTCATGAACACCCTCCACGATGTCAACCTCCCCTGTAAGCTGGTCCTCAGATACTAAAAAACAGCCACATGCGTAGAACATACCTGCAGATGGCCAGTTGGGACCAACAGTCCAGTAAGCTGGCCACAGGCTGCACCCGTGTGGCATGGCGGCGATATCTGCAATGAACAAGCCTTGATTGTAAGTCTTCTTTGTACTAATTCGAACGCTACACGGAGATGAGTGGGTCACGGGCAACAGGTTAGAATCGGTCCACTCACGAGTCGCGCTTTCCACCGACTGGGACATTAGAGAAATCATCCACAGCTAAAACAGTCGCTCCACTCTGATCGACAAAGGCAAGATTCTTCTTGATCGCGTTGGCCTTGCTTTGGTAGTTGACGCTGCCATGAGTAGGATCTGGTGCGCTGAAGAAGTTCCATTCACTAGTCAATTGAAAGACGCTGAGATTCTTATACAGTGATAGAAAAGATGATCATACTCGAAGAAATTCGGCCCTTTATAAAGGTCCTTCAACTCGAAAATGGTGGTTGTGTTAGATGCGCGACGATGATACCTCTGTTGGACATGACCACGACGTAAATTTAAGGGGTCGCCAGCGAGTGAGGTGATCGTAAAGAATGGAAGAACCAGAAGTGAGAGCCGAAGGATGGACATAGTAGTTGGGGGAATAATTAGAACGGAAAGCAGTGGAATAGGAGATCAGTCTAGGGACCATCTTTATATGTCTAGGACATCTTGTCGTGGGACCAGAACAACATTGCTGGATCGATGCCAACTTTGAACAAAACTGCCGAATATGGACCGAAAAGGACCATGCAACAATGACGATTGTTCCTTAGTTCCAAGGGTCGACCTTGTCTCGTACCCAGATTCATGTCCCCCGCTGAAGACGCTGTAAACGAAAGGGGGACCAAGACATGTTGTCGTTGTTCGTTCATAAGAATCACAGTGATGGCCCTGTGCCATCATGCATCGCATCAGAATCTTGATATTCTCAAGGCTAGAGATTTACATAGGGTTGACACTGTATCATAATGAGCAAACAGCAAAATTCATAGGCTTTGGTCAGGCAAATACTAGGGACAAACTTGTTCGTTCTACAATATTATTTTATATTCTGATTTCGGATTTCGGATTTGACAATAACGCAAACTTGACGCAAACGTCATACTAGTAGCTTCAACGAGTCCGATACTTCCATTCTCTCTGTGTAGGAATTCTTAACCGACTACCACTGAAGGGGTGTTCAGATGACGGTTTTAGGGGTTTAGAAACACACTATTAGGTTTGGCGCAGCAGAGTGGAGGCAGACTCGGAGTGGGATAGTCTGGGCAACTCCAAGTATCAGTGCTGTTATCAGTAGGCTGACAGTTGTCTAAAAAAGAATCAGGCCGTTGGTCACATAAATCATGTATTTGGTGGTAGAATAATATCCTTCAAGTTGGCAGCACACCGGGAGGCAACCGGGAGGATGCTAGTGGCAGCTGCGAGGACAGGAAGGGCCAAAACGAAGGCGGAGAGACCACGAGTGAGCATTTGAGCAAATGGCCGCTGGGCTTATTCATGAGGTGTCAGTGCTCATCCTTTTATAATTCCTGGTGTGGTCTCAGCAGACTTTAAGTTGATAATTGCTAATTGGTCGAAGTTGACGAATATCACAGAGGAAGTTGCACAACGTTGGACCGTCTGCCAAGCGGTTTCCAGATTTCAAGATTTTGGATCAACGAATGTCGTTCTTTATACATGGCCACCAAAAACTGCTCTTTTTGGAACGTTACGTTGACGCATTTAGAAGTTTATAACACCGAATTTCAGTTGGACCCTTTTTTTGTTCTCCTCGTGTACATAGAAGAGTGAAGAGGCCTTGTAGGTGAAGGCTGTCAAAACCGTTGTTTTGCTGAACAAGGTTGAACAACATTCAGACTGTAAGTAAACTTACAAGGAATAATTGATCCGAAGTACGCCAATTTCAACTTACAAGTATGTAGTATCAAGAACGAAAACCTAAATAAAAACACAAATTGCCATCTTGTCGATTGATTTGTTATCCCCTTTAGCGGTATTGGGTCGCGGACCCGCATTCCCTGGTTCAATCAGGATGCTGATAGCCAAATAGAATCAACATCTGTGTTTGAAGGGATGATAAGTATCCTCTCTATACCAACTGTGAACTTTACTGCAGTGGCACTAGGTAAGGAACTCTGGTATTCAGGAAGCCTAGGCCAGCCTTCTGAGGCAAGCAAATCTCATGAATCACACAGAAGAGGAGCGCAAGAAATTTCTACTTGCGAAGTCCACATTGAACTGTTCTAGAGTCAAGGCAAATGACATACAAGTCACAACACTGAAATCTCAACCAAATGCCCATCTCTCGTGCAGTCTTGATACAAATCAAACGCCTTATCCCGCCTCTCGATGGATCATTGCACAAAGGTCAATCTGGTACGCCAAGTTCCCAACGCCATTCAAAAGAATAAACTCATTCATTGCAGGGCGTGTTGGCGTGTTGGGTGGAGCTCTCGAGTGTGTTGTGGATCTCTTGTTGTTCGAATCTCGGTTGATCGTCAAATAGCTATACCGGTGCACCTTTCTTTGCTGCCATGTCCGCTCAGCGATTCGTACCTATGTTCTCTATCAGCTATGGATCTAGTCGATTAAGCCGCTGACACATATAGGGTGTCGACCTATCTCATGTCATCTGTTCACCTACAGCAGCAGACGCAATCAAATCATATTCCCCAGATCTCATAGTGCATCCAATCCTGCGAGAAGATTCGTATGCTACTTCCCATTAATTTCGACCCATTCATGACTCACGACCGCAATTATTGCTCCAGCTCAATAGACAAAGTCAAACCAGAACTGCTATCTATTTTGTCCCGCCTTCACGTTCTCGTCATTGGACCAGGATTAGGCCGTGAACCGTATATGCAGACTTTTGCCAAAATCGCTTTGTCTCTCGCCCGTGAAAAAGGCATGTTCATCGTCCTTGACGCCGATGCCCTTTTCATCGTCGGCCAAGACCCATCTGTCATCCAAGGATATCGCAGAGCCGTTGTTACACCCAACATTGTAGAGTTTAAGCGTCTCAGCGAACAGGTCGGGGTAGACCCCAACACCCCAATTGACAAGAGGGCGGAAGCTGTCTCTAGGAAACTGGGAGGCGTGACAGTTTTGCAGAAGGGATCGAAAGATATTATAGCGACTGACTCAACGGGTGAGCAGGCAAGTCTGGAGGCAAGTCGGCTGGGTGGTGCAGACCAGGAGTTTGAAGAAGCGAAAGAAGTTGTCGAAGTGGACGTTCCTGGAGGGTTGAAAAGATGCGGAGGACAAGGTGATCTTCTCAGTGGTGCAGTGGGGACTTTCTTGGCCTGGGGAAAGTGTTATGAAGATGGCACTTTCGGGTACGTTTCCTCATGGATTTGAGTTTGCGCTATTTCTTTACCATCTCTACAGCGATGGAGGCATCCCAGTCTCCCGCATTCCATTGTTGGCAGCCGTCGCTGGTAGTATGGTAACACGCACAACTAGTAGTATCGCTTTCCAGAAGTATGGGAGGAGCGTTGTTACCCAAGATATGCTGTCCGAGATCGGGAAAGCTTTCATCAATACCTTTGAGGATAAATCCTCAGGGCAACACGCACTTTGAATATGGTGTTCGTTCATTGCGAATGGAGACCCATCGTTTCGGCCTGGTGTAACAGATGTGGAAAAATTAACTTGTTCAAGTTGAGCACAAAATCCCAATAACATTCCTTGGTTTCGAGTAACACAGATGTGAGTAGTACGAATTCTAGTTATATACCGACGTAATTTCAAGTTACTATGTAAGTCCATTAGCACCAAAACCAAAATAGAGGGAAAAAAAGGGAACTCACAGTGATCACGGTAGGGTCGTCCCTTCCCAAAAATCCTTTCAACTTGCTGATTTCGAGTGCAACCTCGATTAAGCTCTTCAACCCCTCAGAAGCAGGCCTGCTAAGCGCATCCTTCCCGGCTTCTGGGCCAAGATACCTCTCCACGTACATCCTCACCGTTGCACCTTGACTTCCAGTTCCACTCAACCTGAACACCACACGGGATCCATCAGAGAATGTGATAACCTGTCCTTGATTCTTCGAGACGGAGTGGTCAATAGGATCCTTATACTCAAAGTTGTATAATCCAGAAACTGTGAATTTGTCTTGTGTGGACGCAGAAATGTGCACCGTGTTTGTGAGTGAGCCTGATGTAAGGGCTTTGTTAAGGTGTGCAACGAGAGCGTTGGCACCCTCCGAAGGAACTTCTTCATAGTCGTAACGGCTGAAGAAGGAACGACCGTAAATGGAATAGAATTCTTGGAGCAAGTCGTTGATCCCAATAAGTTTGTTGGGAGATTTCTTATTCGCGGCAGCAAGAATATTAAGCCAAGCTGTTTGGAGGGTTTAATATCGAGTATACTGTAGATAGAAACTTAGGATGAACCAATTATTGCCCAAATACCATCCTTTTCGCGGATGTGGTCTGATCCTGTACCGAACGACTCCTCACCACAGATGGATAAACGTCCCGCATCCATGAGATTTCCGAAGAATTTCCAGCCTTTTCCGCATTAATTCACTGTTTCTCAGAGGTTCGGCAAACTCACCAGTTGGAACCTCGAAGGACTCGAATCCTTTCTTCTTTGCAACCAGATCCACGGCTTTGCTCGTCGGCATACTCCTCGCAAGTCCCTTGACTCCCTTCTTAAAATAGGGAATAGTATCCGCCCAATGCGCAATTATAGCAACCGAATCCGAAGGTGTAACGAATGCGTTCTTCCCATAAATCATATTCCTGTCACCATCACCATCACTTGCTGCACCGAATGCAATATTTTTCTCGTCAACTGCCTCGACGAGGGTATGTGCGTAGGTCAAGTTAGGATCTGGGTGACCACCTCCAAAGTCGGGAAGGGGTACACAGTTCTGGATCGAAGACAATGGGAGGCCGAGCTTATCGATAAGGATGGCGCGAGCATAGGGACCTGTAACGCCATGCAAACCGTCAAAGAGGACCTTGAAATCCTCAGTGTGTTTGTCTAGGAACTGTCGAATAAGGGGAAAGTCAAAAATTTCCTCCAGCAAGACCACATAATCGGCGACGGAATCAATGATGGTGACATCTGTTGGTCCATAAGTATGTGCTCCGATTTTGGAAAGATCGAGCTAATATTGGCGTCAGAACCCGAAAGTGGGCGATGGTCGGATGGGATGGGAAACCTACTGGTGGAAGTTCGAGGGCTTTGTAGCTCGTAATCGTCTTTGTCTTTTCAAAGATCTTATCGGTAACATTCTCAGGAGCGGGTCCACCGTTGGAGACATTGTATTTGATGCCGAAGTCAGCATTTGGCCCACCGGGGTTGTGACTTGCGGTGAGGAGGATGCCGCCAGTAGCTTTGTATTTCCTGATGATGTTGGAGGCGGCGGGAGTAGAGAGTATGCCGTCTTTCCCGATGATAAATTCCTTGACACCATTGGCAGAGCCGATCTTCAAAATGATTTGGACCGCCTCGGGGCTGAAGAAACGTCCATCTCCTCCAATGACCAAGGTAGAGCCTTTGGCATCGATCGAGCTGAGGATCGATTGGATGAAATTCTCCGTGTAGTGCTAATTTCCTTCGATAAACAAAAGCGAAATCTCATTTGACCTAGAAAAATCTTACCTCCTGCTGGAATACCTTGACACTTTCCGTCAATCAGCATTTTTGACAGTATCGATGGCACTTGATAAGGATGCTTTACCGCTTCCTTAGTCCAGAGGTTCCTGGCTTCTGGCCTTCGAATGGTTTCGTAAAAATCTCCTTGATCCCGGAAGACATGCTAGTTGAGAGTGAAGTCTGAACACAGAAAAAGCTTTTTTTGAGTTGCGTGATCATCAAAATGTCATGTGCGATTTTCAGTCTCCAAAAATAATTTATGTAACTTGAAACCTTGCCCGATACTCACAATAGGGGAATTTCAAAGTCTGTAACGGATGGGTACCCATGCAAACTCATTAGGCCCGAATCGATAGCTGGGGTAGCGGAGACGAAGCACTTCGTCGTCACGGTCCTTAGGAAATTATGTGCGCCCTCCTCTGTGAAGCTGCGGTTCTTCTATCAATCCCCGATCCTCTTGTTGCTCAGGCAGCAGTACGAGCACCGAGCTGTCCGACTCTGTCCGAGCATGGCTAGTCCTGGCTAGTCACATGCCAGTGATAGCATTAAGCCGAACAAGGATTTAACAGGTATTCGAATTTCGAATTTCGAACAATGAATCCTTCATGATCAATTGACATTATAGGAGCGTCGGGCAGTGGTACAGTGCTGTCCTCAAGGGATTCAAGGAACATGATGTTGGAAGGCTCCAAGAGACAAGTTTAGGGAGGCTCCGAGAGACAAGCTTAGGATTCCTCGGATTAATACAATGTGGCCTGAGCCGCCTGACAGGTGGCATGTATGAACTTTTCTTTCTCCCATTTCAATCTCAAGACTACGATGGATAAAGTTCACCTTCTCGTTCTTGTCCATGGAATGTGGGGCAACCCCATGCACTTAGCAGAACTTGTTAGGGTTGCTCGTGAGACCAACGCGAACCCCAGTGCAGACGGCACAACTCTTCATGTTCTTGTAGCGGAGACCGTCAGAGGTGACTCTACCTTTGATGGAATAGATTGGGGGGGTGAAAGAGTCGCAGCCGAGGTATGTTTGTGGATGTCGCTGTGAGTATGAATTTACCAGCCATCTAGGTGATGGAAACGGTGAATGATCTCGAGGCCGAAGGGAAAAGAGTCGTTCGCTTCTCAATCACCGGTTACAGTTTAGGGGGTTTGATTTCTCGGTATTGCATTGGGTGGGACTACCTCAAAATTATTCGAGAGGTTGCCAAACTCATGTCTTCTTCAGCGTCTTGGAACAGCAGGGCTTTTTCGGGACCATCGAACCAGTCAACTTTAATGCTATCGCTACTCCACATTGTGGTCTTCCTCAATACCCATCACTCTTGTCTACCATTACGTCCAAGTTAGTCCCTAGACTTATGTCTAGAACGGGAGAGCAATTCTTTTGTGTCGATAAATGGTCACCTAATGGTCGGCCTTTGCTTGTGGTCATGGCAGATCCAAGTGAGTTGCTCGAAGTTCATTCCAAGCCATCATCATCAAGTTGAAATCGCGTAGCCAGAGTCTTTTACCGAGCCCTTCAAAAGTTCAAGCAGATCAGAATATATGCTAATGCGTGAGTCGCCTGCAGCTTTTATGTCTTCGTTTCAAACGTCGCACTGCAGTATCAATGACACCACAGTGCCTTTCGTGACAGCAGCAATTGTATTGGAAGATAAATTTACAGAAGCTGATAAAAATGGCCCTCAAATGTCTGTCTACACCTGTCTCCATTCTGCGAAATCTCACATCGTTTTTAGTACCTTCCACGAGGATTACCCCTGCTTAATCGCCAAGTATTCCATGCCTGATAAACTCCCTCGTCCTCCTCCGACACCTGCAGTCTTCACACGTGCTTGGTTTGAAAGCTACTCTCTCCGACCTATTATCCCCCCAGAGTTCCGATTCCGCTTCCCTTTCAATATCCTCGTTTATATTCTTCTCCCCCTAATCGTCCCAATCATCATTATCCTGGTATTTGCGCGTTTTGCAGTTAAAACGCAAATATCTCGGTCACGTATCAAACTCCTTGAAAAAGAGGCTTTTGGACGGAAACAGAAAGCGCTCCTGCATGTTCTTGCCGAGATCGAGAAAGAAGTAGAAGAGGCTGTTGCTGATCTCATTGACAGTTCAGATCCCGTACCAGTATACCAGACGCCACGGAGTTCAACTCATCCTGTTATCTCTGCAAACCACCGGAAGATAGTGGCATGGTTGAACACACTTCCAATTCACAAGGAATTTGCGTATTTTGAGGATGTCAGCGATTCGCATGCAATGATTGTGTGTCGCGAAGTGGAAACTTTCGACTTCCACCGTCTCGGTGAACCGATCATCAAACATTGGGCAACCAATTTCGTAATGTAAATTTTTAACAACTTGAATCAGACCTATTTCCCTTGCCAACTTGTTTCTATTGTCCAAGTTCATTCCATCACCATGTAAATCTTGTTTGTGCTGCAATTGAAACAGTACTTTTTTGTTCGCACGTGTCAACCATCACAAGTCATTCCAGATCCTATTTCAAAGGTCGAGTCAGTATTGTCTTCTGATTCACAAGACGCATTGGCAACCAGAGCAATGGTATTAAAGACCGCTGATGCCATGGAAGTCTTTACCCCACCTCTCAAGAACCGATACACCCCTCCAAGTCGACTGGGGTCTGCATCTGCTCGCGCTCCACGCGCAGCTCCACGGCTCGCTGCATAGGCCTTCTGTATAATTCGAAGATGCCCCGAATCTACCCCGCGGGTCGTTCGACCAGGATATCGAGGAACACCGTGACTACTCCATTGCGTCGTTATGCAAAGCCCCGAAATATGGATCGTAAGTCCTTGCTAGTCTCTCAACTGAAGTCCCCATTTCGATATATTTGTTTGTGTCAGGGCTGCTAGCAGCTTTGTATGAAGCTTTTCAGGAAAGTGGCACAATGTGGATCTCCGTAGACACCCTCCTTCACAAGAGTATGCCTGTGTCCCTTGGTTTTTCATGATTTCACGTTTGCTCCAGTTGAAGAACAGGCCCAAATACTCGATGATACTCTCGGGAAGAAATTCGGTCCTTATTCTCGTAGTTGTTTGAGTGCTCTTGTATGTCAACTCTACTTCGGTCTGTAACTTTGACCAACTTGTTATCCAGCGCCGGAATTCCTACATTGAAGTCAAGATTTTTGACTCCAGCGACGATGAAGTACGTATAACTGACTACACGAAAGAAATGTATGGCGGTACACCCTCAATGTAGATAACTGAACGACTTTGCCTCATAGCTTCGAGAAACTGATGAACGACATCCCGACTTTCGGTGACCAAAGTGCTGGTGACACTTTCAGGCTCAAGTGCGACTACCTCCGCAGGGAGATCCAGCCAAAAACAAGACAGCTTCCCACCCGCGCAGAGGTATGTATTCAATTGATCCCTTTATTCCCAGTTCTAACCCTCTATTAGTTGGACAGGGAAAACATTCTGCTAGGCCAGAAGAACCGCGAGCTCGTGGAGGAGCATGCTGAACTAGAATCCGAGCTCAACTTGCTCAAACAAAATCTACCGATTCCGGGTGCACTTCCATTACAACAAGACGTCCAGATCCAAAGGGAAGCAACGGAGCCCATTATCCAGCAGCTTGAGTCCGGATTTACCGATTCCATGTAGTATGTGCACAATACTGCTTGGACTATCGTTTCTTTTTTCATACCATGTCAGTACCGATCCAGTTTCTCAAAATACGGTCTCTGTTCAACCACAACGGTCAGTACCCCAGGAACGAGACCCGGTCCTCGCAATACAATCGCTCAGCAAGCAAAATACGTGAGTCCAAAATGAAATATTATCCCTTTGTCCTGATAATATTAGTATGCAAACTCCCGTTCGCCCATCTGCCCCGAGCGTCGTAGCGTGTTACCCTACCCCAGAGTCGGCGCCAAGAAACAACCTTGGACGACAGAATTCTCACCTGCTCTCCCCCCCAGCTTCGCCCAGTTCGCGACGGTCTCCTCCTGCTTATACGATGCCCGGTGCGCTTGCAGTGGAGTGCTTTGGTGCAGAGAACGATGGAGAAGAAGAACCACAAGAAAACGGCAGTCATATGGACATTGACGACGACAACGACGCCAACGACGAACGGATAATGACGAGGCCGTGTATTCCAGGACTTGTGGGGGTTGATAACCATGACCCCAATGTATTCCCCACCTCTGGCTTTGCTCCTGTTCAAACCGAAGTTGTTTTCCCTACCTGCGTATGCGTACCACCTCATCCATTTTTTTCACACTAACTTTTCAACAGGCTCGGTGTACCAACCATCGGAATCAAGTCGACTCGGCTCCTGTTATGACAGCTTGTCAGGGATGCGAATCAAAGACGAAGATCATTGAATCCAACAAGATGGCCATCTCAGAACTGCAAGGGAACATCAAAGTAAATCTTATTTTGTCCAGACATTGAATTACATAAATGCCAGCCCAAATTTAGGACCACAAGACCCTGATCGACAATCTACAAGATCTCATTCTTGAAAAAATCAAGAAGGTTTGCATTTTCACTGTTTCTATTCACTGAATTCATCACTTATGGTGCAGATCCGTGAGCTAACAAGCAGTTCTTGAATACGCCGGAAACACCCGTACGACACAGTATTCGTGAGGTTTGTAACATATCCTGTATCCCAACTTCCATATTTTGCCCGAACACTGATGAAATGTTTCGTTGTCTTTTATGTATGTAATTGTATCTATTTATAACACATCCAATCTCATCATCCTTCAAAGTACTACTTATCAGTAGGGGACAATTGGACTACCTTCTACTGAACCTCGTTGGCTTCAAACCTACTGGGAAGAGCCACGTCACACTGACCCTTTGTCGTAGACTTCAGTTTCTTTCCCGCAAAAGGAGTTAACTCGAACACTTGGACGCTGTTTAAAATTGGCCCAAGATGGCAGCAACTGATGGCTCCAGTATCATGATGTTTTGAGGTTTACCCGAACTTGCTCTCAGGCTTGCTGCGATCGTTGCATGTTCATCAGAATCTCTGCCTACACTATCTTTGCTCTTTGATGTCCTGAAACAGGACTATGATCATGATCTAGATTCATGTTCCTTAGATACTCTTCACTTTTACTTCCGACTTCTAGGCCAGGCAAAATATCATGCGTAAAACGGAAGTCATTACTGTATGGTCGTCGTATGTATGAAGTAGTAATGGAAGATGTGTGACGTTTACTATAGGATAAATATTATCATAAGATTACGGACGATGGTGTGAGCAGGGTTGGTTGGATTAGAGGAAGTGATGGCGATAGACACTTCGTCGACGGTTCGTATTAGTAACGGGAACGAAGTCTCTTGCGATGAACGAGTTGCGGGGTGGTTTGCGACCCTTTTTTGTCATAAGTTTCCATACGCTGACGATACGGCGTTCGAATTGTTTGACGAAGGATGGACACGCATAGTGGGCATTGCGCCTAGAGGATGCAAGTGGTGAACAAAAATGGATCATGAACGCTGATCAACCTACCTTGATTTTGGGTCGTCTTCAGCGGGAAAATTGAAACGGGTATCGCGGACGATGTACATTTGTTGAATGTTGGAATGGGTAGGGTACCAGCACCACTGAATCGAAATTGGGGATTGTTAAGAAGTGGGTGTGGCAAGATGGGTAGAAAAGAACGAAAGAAAAGGAAATGGCAGAACCTGTCGCAAAGAAAAGGGACGGCTACAGAGGTTCCATGGTTTTATACTTGTGTCGCACATAAATGGGAACCAGGAAGATGCAAGACAATGACTGATTGTTGACCAAGGTTGTCATGGCTCTCCCTTGATCGTAAGTGTTGGTTATCTTTGGTCTACAGTTGGCGTGCTTCCATGATGGGTTTCCTTGTAAATCGCAAGGGATGAGTGTTCGTCATGTCGACGATGGGACTGGAATTTACCATCGTGCAGGGGCCTCGAAACACTGCACGGGAACAATATAGATCTTCAGCAATGATCAGTTGTGTACATGTCGCAAAAGGATTATCCGCACTCCTTTTAATAATATAACTAGGAGGATCTATCTGAGAGTTATACGAATCAAGTCTACGTAATTGTCGAGAGCGTCTTGCTCCACGCAACTACTTTTGGATGTGCTTGAACCTAGCAGATCTCATGAGATGGCTTAAGATTAGGTTCAAACAAAAAATACCTTCGCTGGATCAAAATTAAGAACCTGAAGGCCATCTAGTGTCGTAGCACGCGATAAGGCAACATAGGCTTGTCCTTTCTCGAACACCCTTCCAAGGTCGACTTTGACGCGTTCCAACGTCTGCCCTTGAGATTTATGTATGCTCATGGCCCATGAAAGGATTAAAGGCAACTGAGAGAAATGCTGAATGAGGGATCCACAGAAAAAAACCAATAAAGATATACCTGAGTACGGCTGACTTGAACCTCACCATTGGGCAGCTCGACTTTCCAAACCTCGGGCATAACCAATATATTTCGTTTACTCGCTTGGGGAAAGACGAACTCGACAACAGGATATCTCTTGACACCCACACTTGATGTTCTTGGTGGATTCTTCAAACCTTGTCCCCCAGCGGAACCAGATACACCGGAAAGACCCTCGTCTTCCTCAGTTCCGAATTTAGACGGGTCGGTAAAGCGCAGTACGCGACCCATCGTCCCGTTAACCAGTGTATCATCCACGTTCTTGATTAGCATGACCTGAGCGTTAATCTTCAACTCAAGCTTGCGCGGAGCCATGAAATTCGACAGCAATTTCTCGCGGTGTGCTAAATCTTGGATAGAACCACCGTCAGTGGCAACATATGTTTCCATGGATGTATCCAACGTTGCCATCCGGTTTGTATTTGATCGTTCGACATCGTCTCGTCGAGGAAATCTGGGAAATAAAAATAAGAGATCGTGAAAATCATGAAAACATAATAAATACAATTCGGTCGGGCCAATGCCATCATTGTAATCGATATTTCTAGATAGGGAACGGAACTTTGCAATTGACGCCCTTGATAGGTTGCCAAAACGCATTTCATTGAGCATATCAATGAATGCTGAGAAAACCTTTCAGAACGTAGAAGAGTTACGTGTGAGGTCTACCCACTCTGATCGCTCTGTCTGAAAACCTTGGTCAAGTTGAATGTATGCTTGACAGCCTGCTTCCATGTGTCGGCTTCGAAGGCAAACTTCACAGCAGTGGACTTTGCGACGGGGGGAAGCTGGAAGAAGTCACCAGTTACAATGAGCTGAATTCCTCCGAAGGGATCATCCTTTTTTCGCAGTTTTCTCGCGATAGCCTCGAGCTTGTCAAACAGATCACCGTCGAGCATTGACACTGAACAAATATAAGCACGAGTTTGCCCGACAGAGCAAGAAGTTTTTGCCTTCATCAATGATTAAAACCTTGGTCCGTGCCCATCGTGTAAAAGACTTCTTATTTTTCCTGATCCTCTCGATAAGTTCTTCAGGGGTCCCTACACCGAGGCCAATGCCAGCAAAAGAATGGATGGTCACGCCGCCAACATTACAGGCGGCAATCCCTTTTATGCGTCATTTCGCAACACCGAATAGCAAAAGTATACGATAACACACCAGTGGAAGCCGTTATGGCCACAGCGTCTGGGTATTGAGATTTTTTTAATGTTTTGATAATCTCTCGCAGGAGAACCGATTTTCCAGTCCCTGCAAAGATGATAACCGACAGAAATGATTAAAGACGCCAACATACCTGCGCTGCCAGTGTAGAAGACGCTGTCTCCATCCTGTACGAGCTTTAAGATTTTCGTCTGTTCTTGACTGAGAAATATTGAGGCAATAGCTTTTGGTTCGGGAGGGGTGGCAACAATGGTTTGTGAGGAACCTGAGCTTTTTGTTGACTTGGACGAACTTGACGAAAGACTAGGCATAGACAACGAATCTTCCCAACCAGGGGGAAGTCGTCGGCGCTTTTCAGGAGGAGCGGTGCCATGAGAATCGGTTGGGCTTTCCCGCTTGTTCTGAGAGGAAGATCCCGAAGAAGGCGGCCTGTGCATACCCGCAAGGGCCTCTTGAATGTCTCTCAAACGCTTTTGTTGGCCCGTTAGAGGCGCTGAAGATCCAGCCGTTTGTTGAGTCTTTTGTTGTGGTTGTACTGGTCGCTGTGTTGCTCCCCAGTCATAGACGACCTCTGGGGATGACGACGGGATATCATCCCAGTCTCGTTTGACTGTAGACAGACCTGAACGAGCTTTGGACATCGTGAGTTATGAAAGACGCGCAGATGCGGCACAATGCGTGGGAAGAACGCGATCGGATAATGGTCACGTTTCTCGCGTTCATAACATATTCACATTCAGATTGTGAAGAGTGGTGATCGTTATTAGCATTACTGCTTAAGTCTATATCTTTAGTATGAGGTATTGAATGATACTTTTTATAGGTATGCCCTTGCGCTTCTTCTTGCCATCTAGAAATAGTTGTTATTAATGCAGAAATCGAGGAACAGAACGGCATACCTCCACAACCTTCCATCCACCAGTCAATTCATTATCGAGCTCTTCTGGGAGACGCGTAAGGACTGCAACGTACGTGCATTGCTCCACCTTATTTTCCGCACCCACTACCACCTCTCCGGTCTTTGCACTTCGGAACAGCATCATTTCTTGCGTTGCAAAACTGATCAGGAAGACTGGGACATCGTTCTCCAGAATCTTGGCTTCGGCAATCTAGGATATAACCGTCATTAAGCCTTCAATTCGGCAGGGGAGGAGTACTACTTACATCTACTTGACGGATATCAAGCACTTTGCTTCCACTAATCATCCCTTGACGCAGGAAGTGTTCCATCGTAGCCCAGAGTACATTGTAAGTCTGCAATGATATTGTCGTACAATACTCAAAAGAGAATTAAAAGAACCTACAGCTTCACCGCACCACGCTTTCAAAGATTCTTGATCAGCCGATAGGTACGCATCCACAACTTCAGGGACAATATATTCTCGCAGTTCCCGCTCGAAGGTCTCACGATTGAAACTTGGGTCCATAGTCTTCATTAACCGCATAACTTGTGCTGTCTCGTTTTCGTCGAACCAGGAGCCTACTGTCTCTGTCACTGTTCGCATTGATGAGATAACCGAGTTTTCGGACTCGTCATATGCTTGCCGTAACTCGGTAATCTTCCGTAGGAAGGGATTCGTCTCCTTCATTCTTTCCCAGGCTTCCCGCTTTGGCGAATCTTTGTGAAGAACCACGGCCTCTCCGGCACTACGGAATGATGAGAATTGCAAACACATCAAGGTGAAATAACGAACTCTGGGTTAGCGATAATACGCTTGGGCCCCAAGCCAGCTGCTCGACCTGCCTTCTCAAGACGTTTCTGTCTTCGGAGACGACGAGTTTCTCGTTCTTCGAATCCAGCATGCTTTGCACTACCACTATCGTCCAAAGCGTCAATCAAAGTCTCCGACAGAGCTTTGTACGCAGCAGTTTTTCGTATTGGCTCAGTAGACTTCTCAACAGCCGTTGAGACGGCGGAGGAAGCGCGTGAAAGCTGCAAAAAGAGCCATGAGAAGACAAATGAAGAATACAAAACTATGACAACGTACAGCACGCATGACATCACTCTCTTCCATAGATTTAAGTGCTTCAGAAACAGCATCTCCCACCTTGATACCAGTCTTCTTCAATTCCTCTGCTGCAGCCCGCAACTTGGGATTTTCTTTGATACTCGATGTCAGCTTGGTAAATGCACATCAGCCAATACATGGAAAAAATAATAATTTGATCATACCCGAGCCCTCTCATACGCAGACCGTGCCCGTTTCATGGCTTCTGAGTCCTGAATCTTGTCTACATCACCCTGCAGTTGCTTCACGTTGTCCTGCAGCTCCCTGTCCTTTCTCAGCTCGTCCTTCAACACGTCCACAAAGGTTTGAAATGGGGATTTTGGGAGTTCATCCTGCCTTCTCGCTGACGAGTGAAATGCAGCCCGCCGTACGCCTGCCTCACCGAGAGCTATCCGAAAAGGTGGGGAGGTGTACATGAGTCGTTGAACATGCCACAAGCGACTACGAGCAGAGCGAGCAATAAGACTCTGTAAGTTCCTGGGCAACATATGCTCTGACAAGAAGAATTAAGAGAGAGGGACTAGGGAGGGGTGTTGCCTCGAATAATAATATGTCTCTGGCCGAAACGTCGCGCACATGGGAAAAAATTGGTACCGTCACATGACTTGATTTCGGAAGCAAAAACGTTCATGAATTTCATTTCTACTAAATATGTACCGAAGGTCCTCCATGGTGTCTGCAATTGTTGGAACTAGAGATCGGAATACTCGTGGCAAAAGCCCTGTCGTACAGTGTGACTTCGCAGTGAAATATGATCAATCCCATTCTTTGGAATCTTTACAATATTTGATATCCAAAACGCCACGCCAGGTAACAAGTTCCTTGAAACAAATTCCACATGGATATCAAATAAAATTTAGGCAGGGGCCCCGGATTCTTGTCTTTGGCGCGTTTGGTATCGAGGCCTACTCATCCGGAGCAGTCTTCTCCGCATGTATGACCACCACACCCTCCTTAATCAACCTCACTATTTCTTGGTGCTCGTCCAGAAAACACAGTAATTGATTGTGGGTGACGGCAGACGGAAAAGTCCCAGTGTGCACATATAAGTCGATCCGCGGAACTGATAGAGAAGCGGATACCAAAACGGCAAGGGGCGAAAGGTCGACTTCGGTGAGGGCGGTGGATACAATGGCATCGATGTCGAGGACCAAACGTTCAAGTTTAAGCGACGAAATGAAAAAGTTTATGATCTCAGCAGCTGATGGGAGCCATGAGTTGCCAGACCGAGATACCTCTGCACGGATTGTGAGTTGTTGGAGGTTCGGAGGAACGGGGGTGAAATCCACTAAAGGGTTATGGTGAGGTCCTGGCGATGATGTGTACCCACTATTATCTGGTATTTCAATTTAGTATCGTGACTATCTGAGAAAAACTAGCACTTACGCCGAATATTTCCAAGGTGAATGTCCAACCTGTTCAAGGTCTGCGAACGGATTCCAAGTAACTGTGAAAGGGGTCTCTGCCCAGATGGTAATTCGACCATACACTTCAATGACAGGAGTTCATTGATGTGGGATTTGATCCAAGCCATGAACGGAGGATCGATGAAGAAAGTGGACACGGCCAGGGACTGCAGATGAGGCAGCGTCGAGACAGAGTCGTAGTACAAATTGGTAAATGGCCCCGAAAGTAAAAGTATCTTGAGGTTATTGCAATTGTCAAGTAAGGAAAGTGGGAAATCCCGGACGCCTTTTATTGGACCTCCTTGACGGTGGGAAGACGAAAGCGATCTTCCAATGCTGTTCGGAAAGCATCGGGCCAATGCCACGCACATTCAGTGGAGGTGAGCATGATGCGCTCCAATACGGGAAACATGAGCAGAAGGTTTGCAAACTCGTCCAAATGCCAACATTGCCACCAAGCCGAGCTCATCCAACTTTGACCCGCTTCAAGTTGAATTTCCAGAATTCGAACATTGTACAGGATGCGAGGGTTCTCTGAAACAAGCTGGGCGAGACGATCAGGTTTAAGGGCGTAGTTAGAAGTGGGTCTTTTGAGCAAGCGATGAGAGTCTCCCGGTGCGATACTAGATAGCCGAAAATGTGGTCCAAGATCTCCTCTGAGAGTTGCATCGTCAAAATCAATGACAGTCACGGTACAAAGGAGAAGAATATAAACATCGCTCACGTGTTAGTATCTTTTGATCATGAAGCAATGGCAATGGTTAAGTATGGTAGGCTAAAGGACATCAGGCGTTGAATATTTTTCTTTACGCTTGTCTGTCAACGCTCAAGCATGGCACTGCAGAAAGTCGAACGACCTTCCGTCCATTCTATGCCGACAAAAGTGTTATACTTTTCAATCAAGCAGGAATATGATATTATGCGCACTACCCTAGTTATGGGGATGAGAGGTGGTAGTCGAAGGGGGTTGCTTAGAATTTTGGCGGAAACCTGCCCATACATCTTGAGTTGCGATCGATATGCGGTCCTTCACACTACTGAAATCATCCAAAGCTGGTCGAACATCCAGAGAAAATACAGGAGAACCGTCGGGCTCAGGAGGGGCTGAATAATAGTCGATAATATATCGGACTTCTTCACCAGTCTTGGGACGACGAACAATCCAGTCGTGCCGGTCGAATGGGGGTTCGGCGCTTGTAATATTTTACTTCGTTAGTGCCGAGTAACAAACCGAGAATACTGGACATACGCAAAGCGTGAGGGCAAGAGCCAGCCTGCGAACATGTGTAGCCGCGCCTTCGGTGATATCTCACCTGGTCTACCTTTAAAGCGAGAAAGTTGAATATCATCATCACTGACGCATGTGAGCAACCTCTCGACGAAATGCAACAGGCACATACTCAGTCCTCCGTTTTTCCCACTTCTTGACTTCCTCCCATGCCTCTTCATTAAGAAAGTTATGTATTTCTACCATGGTGACGACGTGCTCTTCAGGTGTTTCCCAACCTTTCCTTACGAGCGCATTATAGAATTGCTGAGGCGAAGGATATTCCCACCTGGAGGACTTGTCGCGAGGAATAGAAGACTCGCTTCGTTCAAGAGGCAAGTCAATGGATTGATTGCTTTGAGGCTGCTGGGACAAATCTGGCATTTGATTCAGTGGGTTTACTGACACATGCTCGACGGGACATTGGGCAGGCATTGCAGTGGGGCGTTGGTGATCGATGGGACACTTTGCTGGCACAGCTGGAGAGTCAGGACACATTTGAGAGGGAGAATAGGTCTGTTGGCGTGAGCTCGATTGACCCATGACGGACAAATTGAAAAGAGGCCGAATCAAGCCGACTGAAATTTGATGCACATCACGTGAATACTGAATAAGCGCCCGACCGCTCTATTATGTTCTCAGTGCAACAGAGGATCCTGATGCTTGATACAAGCCATAAGAGTTCCGACTGCTGTGCCCGACCTTAAAGCGCCAATTCCACGCACGGCAATAATAATATATGGATAAGAACAAAACATATGATTTTGATCTTATGATCAAATCAAAAGTTGGATCACCTGGACTGCACGCCGATTAAAAGGCGCAGGTTAATTCCAGCCATGAAGTATATTTATGATGGACATATGTAGCATATCCGAGTCCCAGGGCACACCCTTCTCCCTTCTGTCATTCGTCGACCTGCACATCCAACATGTCAGATGGGCCTGCTTTTACAACGGCGAACGCTTCTAGCTCCAAAGTCAGTGATTACCTCGTTCTACTATCCTAAAGCAGAACTGAATAAATGTCACAAGTTCGCTGGTAAAGCCATGACATGTGGGTCGATGTCCCTACCTAGAGGCTTCGAATTCTAACGGTCTTCTAGTATTCTGCGTGATTGGCGGCTTTCTCTTTGGTTATCAGACCGGCGTTGTCAGCGGAGTCAAAGTAATGGACGCTTGGCTTAGAGAATTTGGCCTTCCAACCAGTGATTTGGAAAACAACCCAAGTGGCTACTATCTATCGTCGTTAAAAGATATGGTCATTGTATCCATCCTCCTCGTTGGCACATTCATCGGTGCTCTTCTTGCTGCACCCGTTGCTGGTGCATATATTGGTTCTTGATTTAAGCGTTGTTTCTAACCTTCTCACTAGACAAATTCGGAAGAAGGTGGGGTATCCTCGCATCTACGATGGTTTTCACCGCAGGTGTAGCCATGCAGACTGCAGCGAAAAGTGTTCCATTGTTTATAGCTGGTCGCTTTTTCGGGGGTCTGGGTGTCGGCGGTAATTCTTGCATCATCCCGATATATCTTGCAGAATGGTTCGTGCGTTCTTCGATTCAAAATCCAGCTGGCTCTCTGATGGTTTTATCCAGTTCGCCCAAGAAGTTTCGTGGAGCCATCATCGCCACGTATCAATGGGCCATCACCATTGGACTTCTACTTGCAGCAATAGTCACAAATTCGACACAGGATAGACCCGGTTCTTCTGCCTACTTGATCCCCATCGCCCTTCAATTTTTTTGGGGTTTAGTTTTGGGCGTGGGGACATATTTCCTACCTGAATCGTATCGTTGGCTCATCAAGGTAGGACGCCGCAATGATGCCGCCACTTCATTGGCGCGATTTGCTGGACAATCCCCCACTAGTCTCAAAGTTGTTGCCGAGCTAGACGAAATTACCAGAAACCTCGATGAAGAGAGAGCTCACGGCCTGCACTCATACCTCGATTGCTTTCGATTAACGAAGAATAAAATGCGTCTTCGTACGGTCACCGGCATTCTCATACAGTGTTTTCAACAACTCACCGGAAGTAAGTGGAGCCTTATGGTTACCATTATCCTGAATTTAATATTAGAGTTTGGCAGTCAATTTCATTTTCTATTATGGCATCACATTCTTCAAAAACTCCGGTATCCGGGACCCCTTCATCATAGCCATCGTAACCAACGCCGTCAATGTCGTAATGACCATCCCAGGAATATATGGTGTCGAGCGCTACGGTCGACGCCGTCTCTTGCTCGTCGGTGCCATTGGCATGTCCCTTTGTGAATATATTGTCGCCATCGTCGGTGAAACTATCTCCGTCAAAGACCTCGCAGGGCAGCAGGTTCTCATTGTTTTTGTTTGCATCTTCATTGCCATTTTTGCTGCGACTTGGGGTCCGATAGGTTGGGTTTTGACCGCCGAAATGTTTCCTTTGGAGCTTCGCGCCAAGGCCATGTCCATTTCTACTGCCGCAAACTGGCTGTCTAACCTTGTTATAACATATTCCTGTATGGGCTTTTCAGACATTTATTCTGCGCGGATCTGACCGCACTTTCTCAGTACCTTATCTGGTTGACAGCAAGCCCGGTTCAGCGGGTCTTCAGTCCAAGGTATTTTTCATCTGGGGCTCTACCTGCTTCTGTGGTATAATTTTTACGTTTCTCTGTATACCCGAGGTAAGAGGTTGCATCATACAGCAATTGTCATTCGAGTGCCACTCACATTAATCACTCAGACACAAGGATTTTCCCTCGAACAAATCGACGACATGTATAAAGCAGTCACTCCCATCCGATCACTCGAGTATCGCAGAAATTTGCCTCTTGAAAACATCGCTTTGCGTGTACGGCGACCATCTGACCCGGATAGTGGGAGCTCTTAAAGTTAATATGGTATTGCTACGTGGTTTCCACAATTTTCTCTGTTGTTTTATTTACTTGGGGTTTGACCAAATCTCTTTTGACACCTTAATGAGCTACATAATTTATATTACAGGTTAGTGATCTTTGTTTGACAAGTATGTTATACTATCAGAGATTTTCGAGGATGACTTTGACACCCCAAGCCCCAGGATCGGGAATTCTTTCCAACTTCAATCTGGCGTCCTCAACATACGCGCTTCTTCCAGCTTTCGCATCAAGCTCTTTAGTCAGCTCGGCTGCATCTGCTGCCGCCTTGACAGAGGTAAGGAAATCGCCCTGCGACTTGTTGTAGGTGTCAATGAACGCAGCCAGAGGGTCCACAAGGGTTCTAGAAGGTGGTCTAGCACGAGTATAGGTGTATAACTTGTCTCGAGCAATAACGAGAGCTTGGCCCCATCTCTCCCGTGACAACTCGCCACCTTTTGCACTTTCTTGTATTCCCTGTGCAAGGGCAGAGAAGAAAATCCTGAATGGTATTTGTTCAGCAGAAAATGGGTGTCATCGTGGGAGGGGACGTACGAGTATAGTGCTCCGCTTGTTCCACCCATGGCCTCTTCTGCAGTTTTCGAAATTTCAATCATGAGCGAGACGGCATCATCCATAAAGAGGTTGTCAGTGTCGATTTTCTTCAGGAAAGCTATTCCACAGATAACTCAGTTTCGTACATAATCCAATGGTGAATCATACCCTCAGCTCCAGCCTGACTAGAGATTAGAGTTGTCACAGAGATTGAGAGACCAGAAGAGTACCTTCAATGTCAATCCGCAATCACCGTCTCCGGCAATACTGTCCATCCTCGTTATTTCGGGCTCAGCCATGATCAACGCTTTCGCAGCCTGTTTGACCCGTCGACAGACATCCTCGTGATTTGCAAACTTAACAATTCCAGGAGCTGACTTGTTTATTACGGTATTCCCATGGTCTACACGGAATCCCACGACAGGAATGGGGGTGCTTCGAGCGTTCCATTTCCAACCCGGAACATCTGGTTGATCATCGAGGAGTGACAAGATGAAATCAGTAGAAGGAGCTTCAGAATCGTCCTTGCTTGGAAGTAGGAGGAGAGTAATGGAAAAGCCTGGCATGTCAAGGCTCGTCTACAATAACTTATTAATCTGTTCATCAAGATAAAGTGAAGGTGGAATGCACCATATATGTCCCTGACAAAATACGACTGATGACGACTCCACGGGCCTCCAGATCACTTGTGACCTGTCCTACAATGGCGCCGAGTTCAAGTTCACTAACCCCGCCAAGGTTGTTCACCATAAGGACAACATTGTCCTGACCCTTGAACTGAAGGAAAGACCTGGACGGGTCTGTTGTGGACATAATCAAATCCAAAAGGTGAGGGACAAGTTTCGACAGTTCTGGGATTGGAGATATCCGCAGATATCCGCTCTCGTTGTGAATACCCATGCCTATCTCAATTTCTGAGGAAGGCAGGTTCGTTTCGAGTGCTTTCGTTCCAGGGACCTTTATTTAACATAGCATCGGCAGAAGGTTTAATTTAAAGGGCTAAATAATAGATGGCTTACCTGAGTATGACCGAGGCTGACCCCAATGGTTGCAAGGCGACCCGCAATCCAGTTTGTGAGGGAATAAACTTCATCTATGTCGCCTCCTCGATCTGCCAGAGCACCTGCAACCTTATAAACTAGGGTTGTCCCCGCAAGCCCACTAGAAAAAGGCAAATGAGTGCCTCGACTTCGAAGTAATTAATATTAAAAGTACCGTCTGCCAACTATTTTTCCTTGTTCTCTGTCAACAGCAACATCGTCTCCAACTACCACAAATTTCAAGGACTTGGATTTTTCAGGGTGAAGAGCGGAAAATTGTTCTTTGGCTAATCCGAAGTTGAGGACGTCTCCAGTATAATTTCTGGACTGCGTGAGGACTGTAATAAGTCGATCTCAGGCGACATACTTTACTATTATGACAGTTCTGCAATGACAGTAAGCTGACCCAACTCAGTAGAGATAGTTTACAAACTTGCCCCTTGTCGTTGCTCACCAAGTCAATAGCCTTCAAAATTTGGCTTGAATTGGGAGACGCAAACACATTTCCGGAAACAGCGCCTATACTCTCTGGTCATCAAAAGCTTAATCAATTTCTCCCGGCGTACCAGTCAGCATTCCTTTCCCTTATTGGAGGTTTGGTTGAAGGAAGAATGAGGGTATGATTGAACCTTACCGACATACCCAGCATGAGCAGGCTCGTGTCCAGCACCTCCTCCACAGATCAGGGCTACTTTGGAACGATCGTGAGATCGTATGTACACGACTGAAGGTACATGAGCTGGGAAATTGTCATCTCTCCATGGACATACTCTTGTTTTGTTCATCAAGGGCGAGCTGTGGGTTGATCGCACATAGGCCTTTCAGAGAATCGACGACCAGAGTTCCTGGGGAATTTAAAAAGTGGTTGCCTGTTAACTCTTGAGCTGAAGCCAACACCTGCTTCGTATTCCAACGTACGATGTGGGGACATGTGTCGGAGTCAGTGTCACGATCTGTGACAGCGACGCGTCTGCCTTTTTGTCATCGTCAATGTTTTTTTGATCCTTGCTTAGGGTTTCTTTATTCAACCACACCCCATTATGCTCGTTCCATCTACAGAATCTTCACCAAACAGTCTCACAGACCCGCCGCAGACCTCTTCTCTTCAAGGCCGCAAGAGACAGCGGAGTCAGTCAATGGAGTCAGATTCCGCTGTATCTACCTCATCTGTAAAGCGTTCGACGGCTGATAATTCTTCCAACGAACATAGAGCACGCGGCCCACTTCCTGATCAGCCGTCAACTCCCTCTTCTGATCTCAATCAGGATATTGACGCATATATGGCGGAATCGGACGCGCTGCATATCCCTCCCATCGTCTCTCTGCCTTCATATGAAGAAACCGCCATGCCACCCGTGTCGCTTCAGGAAAAACACCAAATTGTCAAGAAAGGAAAAGATAGGAAGATGGAGGTCGGTGAGACTTGGTATTTGGTCTCACGCGTCTGGTACAAGCGGTGGGAAAAGGCATGCACGGGAGAAGTAGGCAAAGATGGCCCTGTTGGGGAGGAAGAGCTTGGCCCTGTCGATAATTCGGGACTTCTAGATACATACGGGGACCTGCTGCCTTCCCAGGCGGAGGGTATTGATTTGGAGTACGTTCCTGAAGAGGTTTGGAACCTATTCGTTCAGTGGTAAGTAATACATCCACCCCTTTCCGAACCTACATTCAACCTCGCACAGGTATGGACCCCCTTCGCATCCACTGCCCAGAGCTGTTATTGGGCGGGGTCTCCTGAAACAAGCTTCAATAGAACTCCATCCCTTACGACTCAAAGTTTTCAGGTTAGTCAGGTCGCCCTCACAAGGGGCAAATGTGCCTCACCAATGGATCACCATATCCGCTGGCGTAACTGTCACGAAACTCTGCTCTGCTCTCTCGAAGTGCGTGGCACTGACTGCTCAAGACCTCCCATACCGAATCTGGAGGATTGGCATTGCCTTGAATGAGTCACAGGAAATTGAATATCCTGCATCTCAACTCCCCATGTCCGACGCAAAGATACTGGACGCAAGTGATAATAACTTGGAAGAGGAATGCGTAGAGTCTGATGACGCGTTTGTAGTCGAGTTCAAGCAGCCGGATGGTTGGATTGCTGAAGCGCCTAGATCTTTTCTGCAACCAGCCCCGGTCTTCAATTCGGACGATGGGTTTTTCAATAGGATGACAACTACCTTGCCTGTTTCCTCGACTTCTTACAAGGGCGGCTACTTCAATACACCCGGAACCTCCGTTTCGAAGCCATCAGTTGCTCTCACCCTGTCAAACAAGACTTTCGTGAAAACATTGGAACCTGGTACTTTAGGGCTTGGGAACATGTCAGTGATATCTCAATCTTGTCAGGTTTGGGGTCCTTATTTCCATACAGGGGTAACACCTGTTTTATGAACTCTGCCCTGCAATGTCTGGGTCACACCAAAGAACTAGTGAATTATTTCCTGAGTAGGTGGCCTACTTCCTGCTTTCCTGCGTTGTAATAATACCATTTTGAAGGCGGCACCTACGAGAATGAGATAAACAGGGATAACCCACTCGGTATGGGTGGCGCCATTGCTGAAACATTCGGTGCTCTCCTGACCCGAATGTGGGCCTCCAGTGGAACTTCAACTTCATACTCCCCAAGGGAATTCAAGACGCAGCTGCAGCGATTTGCACCTCAGTTTAGTGGATACCAACAGCATGATTCTCAAGAACTGGTTGCTTTCCTTTTGGACGGATTGCATGAAGACTTGAACCGCGTTTTGAATAAACCCTACGTTGAAAAACCAGATTGGGAGGGTGGTGACGATCTAGAGCTTGTCAAACTCGCTCAATCATCATGGGAGGGATACATGAAGCGGAATGACAGCATTATCGTCGATCTCTTTCAAGGACAATACCAGAGCACCTTAGTGTGCCCTGAATGCAAGAAGGTGCGTGAAACTACTTCTACTTCAACTGCTTTGGTCTAAGTGCCCGCAGATCTCAATCACGTTTGATCCTTTCATGTACCTTACTCTGCCGCTTCCAGTGCAGAAGAAATGGAACCATACGATCTTTTATATACCCTGGAACCTAGAGCAGCCACATATAAAAGTGTGTAGACGACCATTTCTTCCAAAAATGAGGTCAGCTGAAATATCCTTCTCATTCACAGATGCCCGTTGAGATCAACCGCGACGCTTCATTCAAGGACCTCCGAGCTTTGTTAGGCCGATGGTTGGGCGCCACACCCGAAAACGTACGCTCTTTCCTCTCTTTTTGAATCCACAGTTGTTCATGAGACAGATAGCTTCTGACTTTAGAGATCTTCAACAATCGCTTTTACAAGAATCTGGATGACACGGTGGCTGTAGCGGACATGTCTGACAACGACGTTATCGTCTGCTTCGAGTTGCCCTGTAATGCACGCCAGAGTCGATCATACAAGAAAAAACCGACTGATCCTTCCATTCTTCCTGTCTATTTCTGCGATGCTAAGGCCACTCGCAACACGTATTTCCGCACACCCTCTCTGTTTGGCTATCCGATTGTCATTGTCATTGATGAAGACGAGGCGAAAAGTGTTGAGTCGATGTATGAAGCCGTCGTAGTGCGTCTAGAACGCTGGACGAAAATGGCTAGAGACTTGTACGACTGGGAGGTTGGTGAGGCGTCGTCGGAGACTGAGTCTGCACTGAATGTCAAGATCAACGGATATGCTCCAACGGAGTCTATGGAGTCTATCACCGAAATTCGAGAAGATGGCAAGGTTGTGACTCTCGAATCAACGACACCTTTAGACGGAGATATTGCAGACGAAAAGCGGATGCTGGTTGATGACGACCAAGAACTGCGCTGCATGGGCATTAAACAGGATATCTTCAAATTGCATTTACAAGTCAACCATAAAGATTACGGAACCACCTTTAATGGGTACTCGTATTCCACCGGTGGCCAATGGGCCTCTTGGGAAGATCGGCTGGATGAAGCTGACACCAATTCTAGCCTTCTCCGTGATCACGATGCGTTCTTTTGCGAGTTTGACGAGGATAAGAAAGCATACTACTTCGGCGATGGACAACCGCCCGAACATGCCCGATGGGATCACTGGGAGGCATTCACTCATCCCGAGCTGGAAGAAGCTAGGAAAGCTGCTGCGGAGAAAAGTCATAAGGGAATCACTCTGCAGGATTGCCTAGAGGAGTTCACTAAACAGGAACAACTGGGAGAAGATGACTTGTGGTACTGTCCGCAATGTAAGAAACACCAACAAGCAACTAAGAAATTCGATCTTTGGAAAGCTCCGGACATCCTGGTGGTTCACCTCAAACGCTTCAGCAATAATCGGACATTCAGAGACAAGATTGACACGCATATTGATTTCCCGATCGAAGGTCTCGATCTTACCGACATGGTCAAGGAAAGAACTGCTGCAAAGAAGCTGCTTGAAAGCGGTGTTGATATAGAGTCGTTGGGTTTCAACAATCTCGATGAACCCTTGGTTTATGACCTCTACGCGGTTGACGAACACCTTGGTGGTCTCGGTGGAGGTCATTATCGCGCCTATACTACCAATCACATCAACGAAAAATGGTACCAGTTCGACGATTCCTATGTTACGCCAACTCGAGCATCAGACTCTGTCGTGAGTTTTAATTTTTTTTAAAGGTCATTGATTGTCGAATTGAATGCGGCTTTGTAGAATCCTAATGCATATCTTCTTTTCTACCGGCGTCGAACAAGTTCCTCCCTCGGCTGCGAGTCATTTCAAGAAAAGGAGGAAATTACTCTTCCCTCTCAAGTAGTGAGGGACGAAGCACACGAAATCCAAGGTGTTTCCATCGAGACGCAATTGCCAACCCCACCCAATGAATCAATGCCTGAGGGCCCCGCTTCCGAACTGCCAGCCACACAGCACTGCAGTACGTGGAATTTCCGATCTATAAGCTCAAACGCGGGTTCGTCTATTTCCTCGCCACCTGCTGATGATCCCGATTATGATGAGTTGTCTTACCCTCATAACATCCTGCGTCAAATCTCCGAGAATATGGCTCTTAAGGCATCTCCCACATCGTCGAATGAGGCTGACGCAGATATCGACACAGATCTTGACCCAGAAGACATAGAGTGGGACCAACCGAAAAGTGTAGCCCAGTTTTCATCTTCCGATGGATCGTTCTCGGATATCGGAAAATTATGGAGTGATTCGAAGGAGGAGAACCCATTTGACGAAGCCATTATTGTTCAGCAGGGTGACATAGACACCAAAGATCTCGAAGGGGCCCAATAGATGCCAAAGAATGACCTTTTATACTACTGCTGTCAATACTGCTATGATTATTCTACCGTAATACCTATTACTTCCATAAACTTTGAACGCTTGAACCCTTGCAGTAAGTACATGCAAATTAGTAAAGAAATATCTTGATGTGTTTGTTGGTCACGCAGTCGGCTTTGTCCAAGCTGGTGCAGGCTTAACATTTTGTACCTCGACAATGACATGACTCGCATTCCTCCTAGTCTCTCATACCTGACCATCTACAATCCAACTCTTCGACCTAGTGAACCTTTTGAAGATGATGAAGATGCAGAGGAACAGGCTCATATCCTTTTCTACACATCAAAAGATAGAGCAGTGTCAAGAGATCGAATGCTCAGACAAGTTGGATTAGGCAAGGCTCTCGTTAATTTCGCAGGGTATGGTTTTTATGTCTTTGAAATTGGCTATCGTTTTCTGACATACGCGATGTAGACAGTTTAGCGCTGGTGATCTCTGTAATAATGTTCATTCACAGTCAAGACGGATGGTGATGGTCTCTCCAGAACCCGATTTTTGGATACATGTGGTGAGTTTTCAACTCAATCTGCTAATTTCAAAAGATTCCTTACTTCTTTCCAGTGTATCGATGTTGCCAAATTGCCCGTGGCTCCAGCCAAGGGTGCAGTAAAGGCCAAGGCCGATAAGGGAAAAACGGATGCAACCCCTCAATACGATTATCAGGATGGGTCTGTCCATGATGGGGTTGTTCGTGCTCGTATTTTGAGGGGTTATGAACGTTTCAAGGTTAAAATTCTTCACAGTAATGATTGAGTACGCATCCTCAAGTTTTCTATAGCTCACCCACGGCTCGTTTGCCTCGATACTGAGTATCCTTGGTCAGCAAGCTCTCGAGCTGCAGTTGGAAAGATTTTGGACAGTATGGGCTTGGTCCTGGGATCTGGAAGAAAGTCCGGATTTTGCAGAAAGTCTAGGTATGGAACCCGCCTCCTAAACGTCTTTGGCTCATTAAATAGTAGAACCACGGCTCCACCCATATTTCTCATCACTCATCCCTCTCCTTGACGATTACGCTTCAAACATCTCGTCCAATATAGCGCCTCTGCTCCTTTCACGAGAACAAATTATACCCTCATCAAGATTCACAGAAGGTTGTTACCCTTCGTCCCTCACTACTCATCTTTCGTCTATAATCCCTGCACCTTCCAATGGTCCAGTGCCAACGAACGTGCTCGCTGCCTCAGTTGAGACTATTAAAGAAGGAACTTACGCAAACTCGACAACTGGTTCTGCCAAGACAATGAAACCCAATACCTTCCTTGGAATGCCCACCATGAACGTCAAAATGGACATGCGAAAATGGAATTGGCCCGGATATCTTACCTTTGGAAGAGGCGGCTCTACGAAACCCTCCATAGAGAATTTGGCTTCCATTTCAGTGGACGCAGAGAAAGAGAACCCGATTCACAAAGAGCAAGAACCAAGTCAGGTCGAGGTCCCCGTCAATGCGGATGCTCTACATGATGCGATTTCATCGGATTCGATCTCAATTTCGCAGGATCAGGCTGTTCAAATTCGCGAGGAACAGCGAATCTCACCTAGTCCTGATCAAGTGAACGGATTGACGGTGGAGGAATTCCCTGACGATGCGAACCATAAAGAGGAACTACTTTTAGCAATTTCCACAATTTCAAGGGGAGAAACACCTCCCTCGACCCCGCCTCTCCCCGAGTTTTCTTATACACGGTTGCATTCGGCATCTTGGAACAACCCAACCGATACAAGACGAATATCTATCCATTATCTCGTTGTAAGTGCTTGATAGTCCTCGCCTTAACGAATTCATGATTTATATTAGTGGAATGGTTACATGCTCGCTTTGCTGAACATGCAAGAACCGGCGGACGAAATTGACTCGGAGAGCAAAGCTCTGCAATACGCTTCTGAGAATGCGATGAAACTCTTTGACGATATTGAATCCACCATCTACAACCTAGATCTCAGGTCTGCTCTTGTCTAATGGCTGTATTTTCCATCTTACACATACATTGAGGGCTCCTAGTTCTCCCTCTTTCGCCACGACATTGGAACGGGGCGATCAATTTTTAATCAGCACTGGTCAATACAGTTTAACAGGGACACAGGGCTTCAATTCGAACTCCAGTCACCTTTTTAACGCCAAGGCCATCTTAGATGGGTTCGTTGGTCTTTCTCAACTTTCTGATAACTTGATAATTACTAGTTTAAATTATAGTAACACCAAACTATACGAAGTGTTTTCTCGTGGACAAAACCCTCAGCACTGGCACGTTGCGAAACGCGGTCTTGGGGGAGTTGGCTCTTTGTCGAACAATAGAGCTTCCAGCGACGAGGCTTTTATGGAGGTGTTTAGGAAGGAAGCGAGCTTAACAGATGTTGATAACGTGCTGTTGGGCTCTGTGAAGAAATCTGGAATCCTAGATGTGTTTGGAAAGTCGAGTTCCAGGTGAGGAAATACTACTGAGTAGATGAAGAGACATAGATCGTGATGTCAAGGATCTTCCAAGTTCAATCCATAGTTTTAAATTAACATTTGGTTTACACCTTGTTGACCTGGACGAGGATATGACTCAAGTTTTGCAATTTCCACTTCACATTTTGCGTCCAACTTTGCGAAACGGCCGTTGAAGTGCTTTTAACGTCAGCCTCCCTTTCCCTGATATGTGCCCAATCCCTTATATACTGACCATTACTTACTCGACCTTCGCATCCATCTACTCTTCAAATGCCAATGAAAAAATGTCAGTCGGCACTGCCATGTCGATCCTTGGGAGCTTGCTTACAGCCCGCCATTCCAGAGCAATATCGTAACGAGAATATAGGGACCAGACTTGACCCGAAAATTAATTAGGCACGATTTGCGCCATATGTTTTCTTCTGCTACTCGTTCTTTGTAGATGGAATGACCATGTCTATTCAACGACTCGGAATCTTTCATTCTCTGGCCTCCATTCGAGAGATTAGCTTAGCTTCAATACCTAACAAACTATTACCATCGCCAAAACCGAAAAACAGTGTGTTGACTTTGCCAGTGACTAGACAAATATTTACATAAAGTATCTCAATCATCGGAAGGCAAACAAAACGACAGGATATCATATGTGACTTGGGCCGAAAGACTGTCGAAGATGATAAGCATCAGGACATGCGGGCTGGTTGTCTTGTTGTCAAAGGACATCGATAGGCTGTGCATCTTCTTCTTCGTCGACCTCGTCTTCCTCTACATCCAAATCGGCATTCTCTTCGTTGTTAACCTCTTCGTTCGCGTCCATCCCTATCACTCTTGACGGGTAAGTTCTTCGTCTCAATCGGAGTTGTCAGGTGGGTACGTGATACAGATGGGGTAGCTTCCACTACTGAGGATGTGCTCGTAGCCAGTAGAGAGGGTTCGTGCAAGGATGACTTCCTGGTGTTCGATGATGAGGGTATTGTATTCTTCAAATCGAGAGTATTTTCCGAGTTGTTCTTTGACGTCTGGTGGAGCTGCTTGCAGTGTTTCCGTCGACCAGGGCTGTCTGGTCCAATAGTCGACGCTGGAGAAGGGACGACGGTTGAGGGAGACCTAGCTGACACCCAAATGGAGAGAACCGTGTGTCCTCTTGTAATGTAGAAACGTTGCCGTCCTGGTCATCTTTTGTGAGCTTCAAGTCGGATCTCCTTCTGTTAGGTATAGATTTGCTTGCGGCAGGCAGCTGTTTCTCGCCAAGTGGGAGTGGAACGGGAATGGAGAAGCAGAGCTGAGGGGACCGAAACGAAGTAAGCCCACCATGATTGTGGCTAACGACGACAAGGACAACGAGTAGTCTGAGAACTCCTAGTTGGAGTCGAGAACAAGACTTGTGGGAATCCCGGGAAGGCTGGCAGCTGTTTCTTGCTCGTTGGCGATGGGGAGGGAGAAGGAGAAGGGGAGCTGAGGGAATTGAGGGAGAGGCGGCCCCGTGGAAGATTTCTGAGAAAGGCTAGGAGATGAAGCATATCCAAGACGTCAGCATGAATACGGTTGCTCGAGGCCTGTTGCTCGAGTGGCTTTCAATCTCAATAGTAAGTATTGGGTTGGCGACCGAGTAACGGATAGTACCAAATCTGGCACGTTGCTTGGTCTACTGCGACCTTCATGTATGAGAAGGACGAGAAAATAGCGTACCAAATTCCGTTCTCCCTCTTCTGCCTTTCAAGCAAACTCTCCGCTGCTGAACGTTAACACAGAGATATAGGAGTACTGCCAACAATAAGGTGGAGAAGCATGCACGTCAAGAAGACCGATATACGTGGGCTAAAGTTCAGCCCAGTTGAGGCAGAATTATTGGATGGACAAATTGCGGACGTGATTGACCATGACTTTTCCATTAGCCTGTAAGAATGAAATTTCAACTGTGTAATGTAGAATGACATGCATTATTATTGCTTACAAGGAGACCCATCCTCAATATGGTTTTGGAAATACGAGTTGTGATGAGGTGGTGCTTAGTCATTCAACCTCTTGTTTCCAGACAATCGACTCAGGTGCCCCCACTTCAAGAATCAAGGTAGACTTTGACAAGATAACAGGCAAAGGATGGCTTCTTCGACCAACTCTACAGAAGCTCAAATCAGAAGCGAGATTGAGAGATTAACAGGTTACGTTGCTCGCTTTCCTGAATCAATGATCCGGGGTGAATACTTGACAACAGCGACGATAAAGCAACACAAGGACCTTCAGAGTCAGCAAACCCCATGGAACGCAAAAGGCTATGCACACTACTATCATGGATCAGGGCCGACGAGGAGCAACAAGTATGTGAATCCCAATTATCAACCACCGAACAAATATGTTCGCCCAGGTGTGAACACTGGTCCCGTTATTACATCAACCCCAGCAACAGCGATTGTGGAAGTAGGCCCAGAAAGTGGCACCCCGATCCCTCAAACAAGCCAGCCTCCTCTACTGATCCCAGGCCAGAAGAAGGAAGTCGTTTTAGGTGGCGTGGCCTTTGAATCCTCTGGGCGATCTCTTGTAAGGAAGGACCGTGAGTGGTTTTAATGCATGTGTTCTTTGTCTGTCTTACCATATGCCCTGTATAGTACCAAAAAGCGTATCTAATGTGAAGACAACCACAACATCCAAGCCCCCGACTAGCGGGCGAAAACCTGGTCATGTGCCTGCCATAAGAGCTTTCAAGTTGAAGGCTCGCCGTGGTAGGAATATGACACTGAACAACAGCAAAAGACCCTATCAGTGCGTCGTCGGATCCTGATGACTTGTGGACATTCACAAATGTTTCTGTAGCTCACGCAAGACACCTGCGAAACGGAAATTGATTGACAAACCGTGTGCACGGTTTACAACAACGGGTGCGTATTGTTTTCTTTCCCCCTTCTCATGGGTTGGGTATTGTTCTTCTTTCTTTATACATGTTCACATGATCCTTTTTGTTCGTTTGCTTCTACCCTTGTTGCGAACAAATTTTTAGGTGCTTGCAGCCGTGGATTGACGTGTGCCTACCGCCACGACCCATCCAAGATTGCTATTTGCTGGAATTTCCTTCAGGACAACTGCTCGAATAGTGCGGAGACTTGCAATCTATCGCATGATCCGACACCAGAACGGACGCCGCTCTGTGTTCACTTCCTGAACAAGGGGCGATGTACTCGGGAGAAGTGTCCCTTCCCGCACGTGAACGTAGGTCAGAGACAAGGTGTCTGCCGCGACTTTGCAGTGCTTGGGTATTGCGAACGCGGGTTAGACTGCGACCACCAACATGTCAGAGAATGCCCCGACTTTGCGGAAAAGGGGACATGTGAGACGAAGGGATGCAAACTCCCACATGTAATAAGGGCGAATCGGAATCGAAAGGTGACCAACTTGGAAGTCGAGAAAACGGCCAAGGAGGTGGTGACTGCAGAGGAAGGGCAACTCGGGGATGAATTTATTTCACTGATGTTCCGCGAAAGTGATAGTGAAGATGATGAGGAATCGGAGGAAGGGGATGACGACGAGTCGGATGAAGATATGGATGATGGTCGTGAAGACGAGGACATGTAATTAGATTCGACTAAGTACAAGTACTAGAAATGTCTAAACATATGTTGATCACCGATTCAAACTCCGAGTGTCTACCACAGGTTTGAGACCCTCCTCCCGCCATCGCTCAGCGTCATCCCCTGTCCGCCGCTGCCCAAAGGAGACCTCAATGTCGACCACAGCATCGACCTCAGACCAACACTCGTCTGCTTCACGTTCACGAGCTGCCTCGCGTCTCATGCTCTCTGTCAGGCGAACGCTCTCGGGCAGTTCGTCGAGGAGGCGTCCTCCAGATTACCAGGTATGAGTCCTATTTCTACACTCCCGCCGTTTACTGAAAGCCTCCACAGACGCCGGGATTACTCTCCACACAGGAGGAATCAACCGCACCTCCCCCTTTCCATCAGTTCAGGGATCCAGATCCTGCTGCATCCCGTCCAACGGTTGAGCAGATAGCCATGGGTCTACATTTGTCCCGCACTCCTCATCTGCGACCACTGTCATCATCTCCATACGCGTTTCCACAACGAAACCCTGTACCACTCCCCACGCGCCCCTTACCTCCCCCTCCTACGCGTTCCTCGCTCAAAAAGCCGTCGACAACGATTACTTCTTCTTCAGGCAGCCCCATTGTCAGTACCCAGTTTTCCAGTGCATCGGCTTCCACAACTACAGTCACTTCTGCCGCACCCTCATCCAACCCACCCAAATCTTTCGCTGGTATTAAACTTCGCATGGCACGCTTTCTGCCCCACAATAAATCATTCTCCGCACCAACCTCTCCCCTTCATTCCCCTCTTTCCTCCCCACGAAATAGTATGTCAGATGTACCACCGAAAAAGGCCGTCAGATTCACCACAGAGGAAGAGCCAAGTTGAATTCGTCATTTTTATTTCTATTAAATATTTGCATACCAACCTCGTTTCGCCCACATTGTTTTACTATCATTATTACATCTTTTCTTTGGGTTGCCATGTATTTTGTCTCGGCCAGCGTGTATGTGACTCAGCGCAGTGTTTCATTCAGGATATTTTTCGGATAGATTCTCGCCGGGTTAGCAATTAGTTAGCAGTTAGAACTGCCTTAGAATCGGAGTGGAAGTCATTTGACTGACTCAGCGAACCATTCATCACTGCGGAGGACAGCCCTGACTCTTGTACACAACTTCCACCTCGGAAACAACGAAGCCGATCGTTTTTGATTTTCTAACGTGACTGCGGTCCGAGCACCACTTTACCTCGTAACTCCAAAACACAGAAGGAATCATGTCTCCCGTGGAAACGGAATACTATGATATGGTGATTTTTGTTTCTTGGGTGATGTCGTAGCCTTCTGACGGGCATCTGCTCCACAGCTCGGTGTCCCGACGGATGCAAATGATACAACGTTGAAGAAGGCATACCGAAAACAGGCCATGAAGGTGTGTTGCTTGCCCACCGTTGTTTCGACCCCCCATTCACTGTTGCTATGACCTAGTTTCATCCCGATAAAAATCCATCCCCAGATGCAGAGGAAAAGTTCAAGGAAATCAGGTCCGAATACGTTGCTTGAGTGTGCCACAATAGTCTGATCTCGTCTGTTTCCAGCAAAGCATACCAAGTATTGTCGGATCCTGTGCGCGGCATTTATTTTCCTTGAATGATGTCACTCAACTGCTGGCTAGAATTTACGTACCATATATGATAAAAATGGGAAGAAAATGGTACGCCCGATGTATTCATAATCATGCTCACATTGAGTTTTTTCGTCAGGTTGACAAAGAAGGTCCCATTAACATGGAAGATGCTGCCGGTTTCTTTGCAAATGTATTTGGAGGCGAACGTTTCCGAGACTACGTATGTTGATCAACGGTTGGGATGACTCTCTCATTTCTGATTTCTAATTATTTGCATTCTAGATTGGCGAAATATCTATCATGAAAGACATGACTTCCATGGCAACAACCATGATGACGGAGGAGGAGAAGGCAGAGATCGAGAAGGAGATGAATCTTGGTAATCCGAACGCTGGTGTGACTTCGATTGCTGCCGAGGCAAGCAAACCTGCACCGACTGCAACTACCTCAACGGAACCTTTATCGAATGGAGAGACAAAGGCATCAACTGAACCTTCCGCCGCTTCTCCCACTTCTCCAACCAACGAACCGAGCGGGGTCAAAGACAATGCCACCCCGCCACCAACGTCCCCAGCGTCCCCAGTATCGATCAAAACAGCCGCCGAAAGAGAACGCGAGAAACAAGAACAAGCGCGCCGCAGGGCTGAGCAACGCGAGAAACTCAGGGAGCACGAAATTGCTCGCCGTAAAGCATTGCAAGAACGAGTGAAGACATTGACGGAAAAGATGATTGAACGATTGAGGCCATTCGTCGAGGCAAAAAATCCGGGAGCGGAAGGCGATACGGAAACTACTGCGTTTACTGAGAAGATGAAGCGAGAAGTCGAAGATTTGAAGTTGGAGAGTTTTGGAATTGAGGTATGTACTAATAGTTTCTTTTCCTCTCTGGATTTTTGACGAGGTTATGCTGGTAGTTATTGCACACGATTGGAAGCGTTTACATAATGAAAGCCACATCGTTTATGAAGTCCCGCAAGTTCTTGGGCATGTGAGTATCAGGTTTTAAACACGAGATACCAGATACTGAGAATATGTAAAGCCCTGGCTTTTTCTCCCGTCTCAAAGAAAAGGGTACGTTCGCAAAGGATGTCTGGGGTGTCATCGGAAGCGCACTTAGCGTCCGTGACTTGATGTTGGTGAGAACTCTCGTTTCCTGGTGTGATCTATGGTAGCTCACTGATCTTTTTCTTTTTCAGGAAATGGAGAAAGCTCAAGCTAAAGGAGAACTTAACGAAGAGGATCTGCATTCTTTAGAAATGGACGTCACCGGGAAGGTCTGCATTTTCACCCTTGGCTGACTAAACTTGGAGTTACTGAACTCACCACCAGATCATGCTTGCATCTTGGAGAGGTGCAAGGCTGGAAGTCATCCAGGTTTTGCGAGAGGTGGTGGATAAAGTGTTGAAGGACCCAGAAGCGTCAGAGCAAGTGTTGATTAACAGAGCCAAGGTCCGCTGGTGTTTTATTTTTCCCCAATAATTCTGATGCTCATCCTATCCTTGGTAGGCACTTCTCATCACTGGTGCCATTTTCAAAGCTGCTGTTCCAGATGAATCAGACTTGGAGCGTCGCGAACTTGAACGGTAAGTTGTGAACCCTTCTCAATATATACCCGAAATCTCATTCTCAATTTTTAGGATGGTACATGAGGCTGCTCAACCCAAGGCCAAACAAACCACCATGAAGAATCTGAAGGCTAGGCGAGAAGAGATCCTCAAGCAGCAACAGGCGGCTACGGCAGCCAAGACCCCTGACGGAGCTGATCCTACTCCACTCTGACCTCGCCAATTTTGACTTCCTAATATGCAACCTACTTGAACATTAATGATCTCTTGCTAGATCTCATTTGCTAATCATTTTCAAATACATATTCCTGCTGGACCCCATATTTTGAATTTGCAAGATTAAGGATCGTGATTTCAAACTTGGAGTTTGTCATATGCTCAATCTAATCAGTTCAGTGGGGAATAAAAATCAGGTTGTGATGCCTTCCGCTTTTCAAACGATTCCCGGACCTAGATAAGCGCTGGATAAAAAACCTATTATGATCTGTAAAGGAAACTTGTTTTACCTCTGCATAAAAAACATCGTCGGTCAGAATGCGGAACCCCAGTAAAGCAAGGCCTTTCGTTATCATCATCGTTGCCTTGTGAGCTGCCTCGCTACGAGCAGATTTCTCGAAGCCAGCAGAATGGTTACTACCATTCTGATGTGTAGGGATAGCTGGGAGACAGGGAAACGAGGTTATTTAAGTTGTGTCGGAAAGGGTTACTTACCGAATGTGGGATGGAGGGCAGGGAGAGCTGATATCACAATTAGTTTTCGGCACACGGAAAGAGATGATGTTCAAGTACCATATGTCACATTTCCCTGGTTACGTGCAGAGATATATTGGTTCGAAAACGTCGGAATAATCAGGACTCACGAAATCAGTCGAAGCAGAAACAAAATCAGTGTACACAGTGAGACCATAGCGATTTACGACAATGTCGGCCAAATTTTGTGCTGGAAGTTAGAGCCGATATCTCAGTAGGCAGTACGGCATAGATTATCAGCGCGGGGGAATTTACCGAGAACGGGATTTTGGTGCAGGTCAAAATAAGGCTTTTCGAAATTCAAATCTACTCGACAACCCGTGGCAAGCGCGGCTGCTCTGTAATCAAATTCATGAGTAGGCTCACAGTGGGAAATTCACACTTACAAGAGACAGTTCTTTACCCGTTCGACAAATACTGTCAATTCAGCAGATGTCGGGGCACGGACTTGCCACGACATTTTCGCGTAATCTGGAATGACTTTGGAGGCATCCTGATGTCAGCGGATTATTTACCGGGAGTAAGTTTTACCTACCATTGGGTTGCCAGTTTTTCCCCTCAACCACGCCATGAACACGATGATCTGGTTTGATTTGTTGTCGGAGGGCCGAGATACCCGAATATGCGAGGAAAGCGGCATCCAAAGCATTCGTCCCTTCCCTATTGGTCCGATTTAGATGAAAGATCATCTGTAAAGAAGGATTACATGCCAAGGGGCTGCTCCAGCATGAGCGCTGCATCGCCTTGATTAAGCCGAATGTATTGAGTAAGGGAAATGATTACGGACCTATGCCCATAATAATCCACATTAACTTGCTGCAAGGCATTCGTCGAACCGATGTTTATTGAATGATTGGGCCCTGCACTGGGATGACACCTATATCCTTGTCAGCATTGGCCGATATAAAGATGTTAAAGGCTTACATGATACAAGCATCCATATCATCGTATGCACCGCGTTCAAGGAGAATCACCTTACCGCCCCCACCTTCTTCCGCTATCAACTCATCATCAGAGTAGTTGGTGTACACGCAAGGGGTTAATTACCTGGAGTACCAAGAAGCACTATCCTTCCAGGGATGTGAGGATTGGCTTGAAGAGCGGCCTTCAGAGCAAGTGCAACGCCCACTCCGCTGATAGCAATAAGATTGTGCCCACAGGCATGGCCCAATCCTGGTAGAGCGTCCATTTCTGAATTAATTCCGATGACCCTCCCGTTTCTTCCTTGCGAATACTCCGCTCTCCACGCGGTATCCAGCTGAAGGTAGTGCTGCTTGACCTTAAATCCTTGGTTTATCATAAAATTTGTTAGAAGGTCGTGAGCATATCTAAACATGCAGTCAGAGTTCTGTCGGGAGAAAATAAAATGTTCCTGACTTCTCATGAAACTTGAGTTCCGGGTGAGCTGAACTGGGTGTTAGAAAAAAACAGACAAGAAGGCTAAGATGGACATACCATGAATCTTCAAGCTCAAATCTCGGAGAGTGGATGCAAGAGTATCAATAGTGTTGTCAATTACTGCAGCAGTATCGTTTGGTCCTGATGAGATAGGTTCTGTCGAATATGCAGGAAGGTCTCCATGAACAGTTTGCAAAGTATCTTGTTGCCCATAAGAGAAGCTGCAACAAGGACCGAAGTGATATTCCTCCTGCGATGGTTTTAGGCCCGTTGAGTACCTTAGTCACGCAAAGAAAGAGGCTTGCCTTTTTTTCTTTTTCGGTTCCCTGAGATGTTGGGGGATTGCTGGATAAATCTACGTTGATACAAGATTCTGCGCGCCGACGAGGAGACGAAACGCGTTTTTGCTTTGAACCTTTGCGCGTAGAAAATATACCAAAGCAACGGTTCAGAGGGGAATCAGAATCGCTCATGGGTGTCCGGAAAGAGATGCGAAAATATGTAAGCCCGACTTCATGATCATAATCAGTCCATAATCATGTTTGGGATCAATGGAGATATTTATTGGATGAGTAACTATTTCCATGCCTGTAATTGTTTTAATTATCTAACATTTGACCCGTACCCGAGGATATCCCTACCCTTGCCTACGGGTACGGGTCTTGGCACCCACAGAGTATCAAACCTGTAGGATTACCGTCCAGTTTTATTAATAATAAAAATTATATATTAACAACAAATTACAAAAAAGACATCTTGATTACGGCGAGGAGAGTCTCCTGATCCCAACATGCTAGGAACTTCGAAATCGACATGACGAGGTGGGGAAACCTATCACTTCATGTCGAAAACTCCAAACTCGAAGAGGCGAGGAGGTTTTCCCACTCCGAAACTTTGAAAAAATCGAAAACGACGCGATGAGGAGGGTGAACCCACCCCGGGACGTCGAAATTATAGGAAAAAAATACCTGTAGGTTGAAAAGAATAATTAGTATGTAACAAGTTTGGTATTTTGTGGGAAACATACCTCCTCCATTGGATAGGTTGGAAAAATAAGGCCCAAATGTGTTGTAATGCATCGGTTTCAATGCCAAAGTGATTTACGAGTGATAACAAAGTGATGAGCTTCGATTTGCTTGGGGGAATGCCGTTGACATGCAGTCTCCATGGTACGCCGATTTGGACATTTTGCATCGAAATCAACATGAACGGCTGTGGAGACAATGTATGAGATGGTAAATCATCTGGGGCATGCACTTACAGTCATTTCCAACAGCGATTTGCGGTTGGTTCAACTCGAAACCTATCTGCCAGGTCAGCCCCCCTCCGCCCCGGAAAATAATAGAAGTAGGGTCCAGAGATCAAGTTCAGAATCGACTGATGGTCACGGTGACACAGGCAGCGGTGAAAGGTCGCGATCGTCATAAGAAGAGTCGATAGGCAAACCATGGACAGAGGCAGTGTATAGCTTAAAATATTGTGCAGTGGAATGAGCGGTGGTGATATACTCAGGTCGGGGTGTCGCCATAAAGACGCAATTAAACCGGGTAATACTGAAGCAGCGTTATCAATGCTCTCTCAAAGAACTTGCAAGGGAAAGGACACACGGAGCATAGGGAGTGACACAATCATAATTATCTGGAAGTAAGGGTGGGTCCGATGGAGGCGATTGCAGGTAAAGCGATCCACTTTCCGGTAGACCAGACACACTTTCTGCCTCAGAAGGGTGCGAGTTCGTGCTTGGTGCTTCCACATGATCACGAATGTCACCTCTAGCAGAAATTTTAGCAGTGCCAGCACAACGACGACCACTACCATAGTGATGAGGTGATTTACAAGCCGATCTCCCGCTACCACTGATTGGCTTGGATCTAATTTAAAGCCGTAGACTTTGAAGATGTTCAAATCTGCGTGGTGCGAAAAACCCATGGATGTGCCACTTACAAACTACACTCCACATAACCCGATCCAGAACTATTAGCGACATGTTTTCCGCAATTCTTGGTCCGAGATCATATTCAAAAAACCAAGATGCAACTTGGGAGGATTCATTTTCAACAATGGTAAGACAGTAAGCACTAATGTTATGATGCGACGGTCAACAAAATTCAAATAGTGGCTTTGTGTGCAACGTACATGCAGGACCATACTACACCTAAGTTCAAGTCGAGGATTTTTGCTACCGTCTCTTGTCCCTCATCACTGACCACGGCCTTGGAAATGCCCAGGCCAGGGGTAGCGGTGAAAAAGGTGAGTCGCGCAAGAGTCAGCTTTGGGATTCTACGTTGAGTAGAGGACTTGTCACTGGGGGGTTTCGAAAAAGGTTTTTCATGATTTGAGAAGGCTCAAAGTACTTAGACGTTCAAGTTGTGTCCGCCAGGTAGATCTTTCGATCGTCCATTTGCCTTGGTTGAATGAAGGCAGCTGCGCAAACAGTGCATAACACACCAACACCATTTTTCGCTTCCCTGAGAGGTTGGGGATTGCTGGATAAATCTACGTTGATACAAGATTCTGCGCGCCGACGAGGAGATGAAACGCTTATTTGCTTTGAACCTCCATAGAATCGCTTATGGCCCGGGGTGTCCCGGAAAGTATGAAAGCCCGACTTCATGATCAGTCCATAATCATGTTTGGGATCGATGGAGATATTTATTGGATGAGTTACCATTTACATGCATAATATTGAAGTACAAGGAAGCAAATACAAGTTAAAACGCTCAGACTTACAAGTTACAAGACATGCAGAAGGACAAGGAAGCAATTACAAGCATGCAGTACAAAATCGACAAATCACGAAGTTAAAGCGCCTTGAATCCTTCCCACTATCCATTGCCAGATGCCGGGATTGGGAACGTAGGGATCGTCACTACTAGTCAGACCTAGTATCACATTTCCTTTATTCGTCTTCAGGTGACAAAAGGATGTTTCTTGGCAATGATTTGCATCGCCGCCAGTGCCGACCATCAGAATCACATCCCGATTAGACTGGTTTGCTATCTTCACTCGGCGTCGAAGCATTGGCAGGACTTTTACGCTGCCATGCATCGCTTCCATGTGGATTACTCCCTGAAAGTCATCTGGCAAGTATACCACCACGTTTCCTGGTTTAAGATGATGAATAACTAACATTACATCGAGGAAATCGGATTACCCTTCCTGGAGGAGGCTTCTAAGCCAATTCTCGGTTGTGAGGCGTGCATGGGTAGCTGAAATCACATCAGCATGACACTGATCGAACACTTTAACCACATACAAGATTGATATTTACGTCCTTTGATCTGTTGGAAACCAGAATATTGGCCTTTGGTGTATTCACGACATTACCGGCCGTGCCGAGGTTAAGAAAGATTGACTTGTGACGAGTGAAAAAAGAGGCATGAATAGGTGGGTTCAACTTCAATTTCTTTGCCTTGCAACCTTTCCTGTGGATTCGGCTGGGATCTAGTGAGGGGATAGCCGGGTCGATATGGAATGTCCCTGATCAAAATACTAATAAGGGTGCAGTCATGAAGAGAAGTAATTATACTAAGTACCTCTGATTTCCTGCTTTTTGTCGAGAATATGGACTTGGTCAGAGGAGGGTTCCTGTCTTCTCTTTGGAGCGCCCCCTGTGCTATAGCCGTTAAGTGGTGTTCCACCGCTCGGAAGTGGGGAGCTGTGATCGCTGTATGCAGGAGGGTTATCCACAGTCTTGTTCACCTGGACCAACGGGGTTACTCAGTACTTAGCATTCCCTGATCCGTAATTAGAACTGAGGACCAACCTGGAGCATGGTGAACCGTGAAAGAAGGGTTATGAGTTGGAATTAAAGTGGTATCTAAGATATATATGCCGAATGTCAGCCTGACTGACTGCGGAGTCCATAGTGCACACTGCGCAGTCGCACAGCGTAGATACAGAAAGAGGACAACGAAGACGATATCAGAGTCACACATGAGATGATTGATAACGGCCTTATGGTCTAGTAGCATGATTCCTCCTTTGGGTTTAAACTTAAATGGAGGAGGTCCTGGGTTCAATTCCCAGTGAGGCCCTTTTTTTGCTTCATTTTTATTTAATAAAAGTCCAGACATTTCTGAATTGCCTGTTCTTCCTAAGTACTTGTCTCAAGAATTTTGCGATGCCGTGTGTTTTATAAATTATGTGCATTATGTCACATCACCCAAAAAAGTGTGACTGGATTACAATCGGGCCGGCACTGCTACTACCTGACTGCTCAACGCTCAGTGCTCAATTATTTAGCCTTGAACCACCGGAACATGGCTTCCGTGGTCCAGTCCAATCAGCCGGACAGGCTGACCCAGATATTCAATGGCCTGAAGAATAGGAACCCCGATGCCAGAGCCCAGGCCGCTGAGGAACTTGCACGCTTTGTAGGTTGAGTAATTTAAAATCATAACCGTTTCTTCAATGGGTTTTGCTTAGGTGTCCATGAATATCGCAGAAATGTCGCCCGATGCTGCTGCGAAACTATGGGATGATACCATCAACCGAAAACTCTTTGACCTCACTCACAGTCAGAATTCTGTTGAAGCCTTTGGTGGTTTATTGGCTATTGGTGCGTCACCCATAAATCTGCGGACAACGTCCTAATAGATACTCACAGAAAGTTTGTTAAAACTTAATGAACAAGAAGAAACCATAGAATCCAAGAGAAACCTTTTCCGACTCTACAACTACGTTAAACATCTTCTCCCAAATCATGATGTGAATCTCATGCTCGCAGCCTCGAAAACATTGGGATGTATTGCCAAAATAGGTGGCTCCGCCTTCGGAGAACGGTTTATGGACTACGAGGTACCTGCAGCCATAGAATTAATGCAGCCGGACAAACAAGAATCACCGCGATATGCTGGTGTTCTTATCCTGAAGGAACTAGCCAAGAACAGCCCTACATACTTCCATTCCCATA
>Ga0307517_10000264_pt1 | contig 90032 bp, 84 predicted proteins | sample 23_EM_MG_FD_194515 | JGI IMG/M metagenome (GOLD analysis project Ga0307517, IMG submission 194515) | Populus trichocarpa ectomycorrhiza microbial communities from riparian zone in the Pacific Northwest, United States - 23_EM | ecosystem: Host-associated > Plants > Roots > Unclassified | place...
TGTACCACCATATTCGTCGCCGCTGGCCACCCATAGTCCCACTATGTCCGGAGTCCGGAGCTCGAGTCCTCCCAGCCATCCCAATAATCAACAACACGAGCATCACATCTGGCCGGATACTAACTCAGGGCGAAATACGGCCACCGGGGCCGCGGCTGCTGTAATAGTGCGGACCAAGACTCTTATTCTATGGTACCCCCTGTTTGGGAATCCTCTCCCAGCACCCGCTGTATTGATGTCCGAGGTCCACCGTGTTTGGTTGAAGGCGCTCGACGACATATCCGACGCAGGAAATATTGAACCATCGGTGGCAAGTATAAAAATAGTAAGTGGACGCTGATACTCAAACTTGACGCACTCGTCGTGGGTGCTTACTAAATGTGACAGATACGCGCCAGACACTCTGCAGTAAGATGCCAGTTTCTGTTCCACGTAATGGAACGCATTGGAAGATATTGCGATCTCCCCCGAGACCTGACGGCGATTGCGCGTAGGGTGGACTATCTCCTCGACAGGGATAGACTCTTGTGTTCCCCAAGAGGGTATGAGGTAAGTGTGCGCTTTGTGATAGCCCGGCCACAACTAATGCGTATGGACTTGACCCAGCAAGTAACGAATCGATTCCACGGGCCCCAGATCCCCGAGGCAATATGGGGAAAGTACTTCAAGGGCAGGAAAATGAGTGGGATTGCCGAACCTGATTTTCTTGGTCGCATCAATGGCACCATGGTATGTTTAACCTGTGCCATTCTCTGCGAGCATGGCAAACCGGAATCTATCTTGAAACATGCGTCTTCAAGCCGGACGCAGTAGCAGGTGAGCCGGACCCTGAACCTGGTGTTCTCTAGTTCCAGCCAGGATGCTAACCTCATGATAAGCTCGGAAGACCTCTTTGCCCGCCAGCGCCAGACGTGGGCCACGTGCCCAGACTGGGTACAGACAATAATCCTGAAGAACATTCGCGAAACCATCAAAGCGAAAATGGAGAAGGAGCATGGGATACAGGAAGATCGCCGTGGAGGGTTTACTGAGGATTGGGAAGCAGGGGCGGCAGAGCTGCAGAGTCAGATGTCTAGACGGCCCCCCCACGGGCAACTCCACGGTTTCCGACACGGCCAACTCCACGCATTCAGACACGTCCAACTTCACAGATTGAGAGTCAAACTCCCGGCAACCTGCGTATTGGAGCCCTGGCTGGAGCCCCGGATAACCGAAAGGATTCACACGTGTAACATGTGTACATGTCCCGGTAACGGTACACAGGAGCGGGCAGTGCAGGACCTCCTATGTTCAGTTGATTTATATTTGGTTTATTTGATTTGATTGCAGCTCCGCCACTCTCTCTGAGTCAGATAGGCTATGCTATTGTATTGCTATGTTTAGTTTGCTTTGCTGCAAGTTTATATTGAGGATTCCGGGTATGGAATGGTCATGTAGCACTGGTGGAGGGTGAGCTTTGTTTCTTTCTTTGGTCTTGCAGGATTACAGGATTCCGGTATGTGCGCAGCTACTGGTAATATTCGTGATTGCAGGAAGGCTATCGCTCTTGGGTTTTGTATTTAAACCAGTCTCCTGGCTAGCAGGAGACAGCAGACTTCGACAGACCTTCAGTCTAAGAATACACTTGGTTGAACGGCAATCCCTGAGTCCATTAGCCCAATTTGTCCTTCAACTATTATCCTTCTAAGCTACCGGTCCCTTGAAGCCTCCCTTAGCACCAGCGCTAGCAGGTCTATCGCCGGTCCTATTGTATTTTCGTTAGACAGGAATAAACCTGTTACAACAGGAAACTGTCACGTCTTTCAATTTCACCCAGGTGTTGGCAACCCGGCTACTCAACTTCCTCGATTCGGACCTACGGACTCCGAACGGCTCACAGGAGGTGGCTGGGGGCCTAACTTTGAACAATACTGTGACTCCGCCTACATTGCGACAGCTCGCGCTCAGCCTTGATGATCTAGAGCCGGGGGAGGAGACTACTGATCCATGGGATATGGAGCAGGGGGAAAGTGCGAGCATAGATGCGGGTAGTTAGAATGCTGAGCATCTGTAGTGTAGTGGTTTTGGGATGCGTTCTCACATATAGGAAAGTGTGCGAGGAGCATAGTCATATTAAGATGAGGGCGTCTAGCCAACTCAAGGAATTCAGAATAGAATTAATAGAAGCCACGCTTAACAGGTGCATCTTGGCAATCAGGATAGTAAAACACATCGTGATAGCGTTTGAAAGAAGAGAAATGCCTAGGCGTAGGATCAGGATGGCATTAGACTAAGTACAAGATGCGTCCGGATGAAAACGCGGCGTCAGATAGAGTCACGATCAGATCAGGACGCGGCATATATAGGGCGTAAGATCAGGAAGAAGTGAGCAGGCGTCAGGAAGGGAGAGATGCGGATCGTGGGATCCGGACGAGGTCGGCAGGGTGTGAAAACATTAGGACGCGAGATCTGAAGATGAGTGAAGCCCTGACGTTCGCTGAGAAGGAACCGGCATCAGGGCGGGAGAGTCATAGATCCGACGCAGTCAGAACGCAATAGCGGCGGACCTGACGCAGTAGGAACGGAAGAGTCGTAGATCAGGGGGAGTCAGGAGGTAATGGAGGAGCACCAGACGCAGTCAGGACGCACAGGACGTAGGGGTCCGTGTCCGGATGGCGTCAGGACGGATGGCGCTAGGTGACGCAAAGTCAGGATGCGACGTCGATCCGACGTTACGTTCTGATTCGCGATTAGCATTCCGACGTCCCAGGCGTCAGACGCACGGGGAGCACAGGACGCAAGGTATTATTTTTGCTGATGTAGTAAATTTAACGGTTTGACGGTATGAAATGGCTCGTGACCCAGGTCAGAAAAAAGTAAAGGGGGGACCCTTCGCCTATCTCTGGAAGATGTGGTCTGGCGTCAGGTAGCGTCCTGAGTATTAGGTGCTGCATCAGGTTGCGTCAGATGCGTGGTGTGGTAGGATGGTTGCGTCGTGGTTCGCGATTTGCGTTCCAGCATCCGGTGCGTCAGATGCACAGAGCGCACAGAACGCAAGGTATTATTTTTGCTGATGTATAAGCTATGGTAAAACGGACCTTGGTATCTTGAATTTATTTTTGTGTGAGTTGGTGTCCGTAGCCCATAATCCTTTTTTCTTATCTCATGTGTGTACTACAGTCATCTATCTTTTGTTTTCAATTGATTTATTCTTATCAATAACTCTATAAATCCTTTCAAATTCCTTTGTTTCTCTATTTTGTATCTAAATTGCGATCGGGTTTGCAACAAAATCTGAATTTTTTGAAAGTATATATGTTTTAATAATTAACCGGAAGTCTATGGCTGGAACTTATGAAATGTGGTGGCTATTAGCCACACCTATCTGATTACTGAAACTACGAAACACCCCCCCAGGTGCGTCCCATATGGCTGGTAAGTCACAGAAATTACCTAAACTGGGTTTATAATTGGCTATACCTTTCCCTAGTTCCCTGACTGAGGATTACTCCACCACTCTGCGCTTAGACTATATGGACTGGTCCGGGACTCATCCTGACTAGACCTGACTATGAATATTGGCCAAGTCTAGTCAAAGATATCAATTTAGACTAACCAACTAGTCCTGCCATGGAGACTTGACCGGTCAGACCATTCGGAACCCTGCTCGGAGGTGGTGAAAAAATGTTTTAGCCAATCGCTTCCTTGCGAGGGGGCCACACTTCTGCACTTGAGCGCTATCGCTCCCGAGCAGGTAACCAAATATTCAAGACACTTTCCCTAGTTGCTTTCAATGCCGTCACAGGCCGTCACTCTCCCAATTTAGTGTGCCACTGGACACACTAGGATGCAAGGCTCGCAGATGGCCGACTGAGGAAAATAAAACCCCATCCAGGCTTCTAATTACACAATTAACCCCTGGCATTAAGGATGAGTGTATCATGGATCCAACTTGACTCCTCCATAGTACTGTAAACTCTAAACAACCGGACTGTATCAAAATATTATCATGTCGTTCCAGTTGCCTCTTCGGGCAAGGTCTGGTATATATATTATTTCGTATTTTATCTCTTTCATTGTGCCTGAACAACACACTTTTCACAGTGTTTTTCGTCCCATTTCCAGAGAAGCGAATCTCGGGCTGCCTAGCATACGGTCCAATTATTTTGAGATTTCGTAGCTGAGCCCTCCTGTACACAATCCTCTTCATACTCTGCTAAAGCCGCTGATTTTACTCCTCAATCTTACTATCCCCCAATCTCTGCCGGCCGTCAATCTAAAATGCACCTGCTAAAGGGGAATTTAACCTGTGAGCACCTCCTCTAACACCAACTGCTATGCAGAACACTCCAGGCATGGCATCAAATTCTATAATGGGAGATACCTTTTTCTGGCATTTCGATTCCGGTACGGTATCTATTATTACAATACGGAAATGCACGATGCCGCCCAAGCTATATAATATCCGAGAACAGCCAGAGTTTCCCCTACTTGGCTAGGGGGATTATACGGGTTTATGACGCCGAACCAGGATTCTCGGAGAATATGAGGAAATTATAGTAGACAAAATAAAGACCTTGGGGGTATGGAATATCCCTCAGGGCTAGATACTCGATGGGTATTATATAGCGCTGTGGGCTGTTCGATACTCTGGACAAGTTGGGGGGGTACGGCATAACCTTACCAAACTCGCTGCGCACCTAGAGATACATGCAATGAGCCATACACTAGTGACCAAATAAGGAAGATATTAAGGCAACAGTTGTTGAGGCCCATTTAGAAAAGCAGGCTTCGCAGCGTATCCTGGAGATCAGGCTGAGCGTGGGTGGGCTGGAGAATATATACCAGTGTGTTCCAAATACTATCCAGGGTCATACACAATACAGGTTGTCCGTGGCCAAGGCCATCAATCAGGCGATTGGCTACATAGAGGATTTCGGGTTAAATGGAACTGTACCTCTACTCACGGAATGGGAGCCCATCGGATAACCCCCCACTATACCATGTTAATCCCCCTCTAGGAGCAAGACGATAAAGTACGACCAGCTTGGCAACCTCACCCCCAACCTTACAACTGGATGGGAGTGGCTAGGAGTGATCTCAATTAAGCAACAACCATAACGGAAACAAATCGCGATCACAACTTTAGCTAACAGCTCGCCACCACCTGGCATTTTGGGAAGTGCCAGAAGCGGGAGCCTTATATTTTGTCTCTCTATTTAAGTAACCCTCGCGTCTACACTTTAAAGGGAAGGAAACGGGAAAAAATGATTGGATGTGCAGACAGAATCCACAGCGAAAAAAATAACAATAAAAGTATAGTAGTATTAGGATTGAAGTTTCGAATCACGCTGGCAGACCACGGATCTGCAGAAGAGCCACTACTCCGATGTGACAGCGCCGAGCAGCTCATCAGGGCAGTGTTTGGCCCTTGCGGCCTTGTTTGTCGGTATTGAGACCATCCCGTCCGAGTAGTACCACAACCCCCTCGTGGCCATTCCGAGCAGCACAAGAGAGTGGTGTTTGGTCGTATATATCCGACTTGTTGGGGCTCACGTCATCTCGTCCGAGTAACATTTTCACCACTCCCTCATGCCCATTCCTAGCAGCACAAAGGAGGGGTGTTTGGCCGTACTCATTTGGTTTGTCGGGGCTAATGTCGTGCCGTCCAAGGAGTATTTTCACCACCCCCTCATGCCTGTTCTCAGCAGCACAAAAGAGAGGTGTTTTGCGGTACTCATTTAGTTTGTCGGGGTTAACGTCTCCCCGTTCGAGCAGCATTTTCACCACTGCCTCACGCCCATTCCCAGCAGCACAACAGAGCGGTGTTTGGCCGTCGTGGCCTGGTTCGTTAGGACTGATGTCGCACCGTTCGAGCAGTATCTTGACCACCCCAGGGTGCCCATTACGAGCAGCATAAGAGAGTGGTGTCTGGTTCCATACATCTGGTTTGTTGGGGCTGGAGTCGTCCCGTCTGAGCAGAATTTCCACCACTCCTTCGTGTCCATTCATAGCAGCCCATAAGAGTGGTGTTTGGCCCCACATATCTGGTTTGTTGGGGTCGGCATCCTCTCTTCCAAGCAGGATTTTCACCATTCCCTCGTACCCCATCTCAGCAGTGGAAGAGAGTGGTGTCCGGCCGTGGTCATCTGGTTCGTTGGGGTTGACGTCACCCCTTTCGAGAAGTGTCTTTACCACTCCCTCGTGTCCATTCACAGCAGCCCATAAGAGTGGTGTTCTGCCATCACTATCTGGTTTGTTGGGGTTGGCGTCACCCCGCTCGAGCAGGATCCTCACCACTCCATCGTGTCCATTCCTAGCAGCCCACAAGAGTAGTGTTCGACCGCTCCTATCTAGTTCGTTGGGGTTGACGTCACAACATCCAAGTAATATTTTCACCACTCCCTCGTGTCCGTTTGAGACAGCCCACACGAGAGGTGTATTACCCGCGCAGTCTTTTTGATTGATATCGAAACCTTCCACCTCCACTAAACTAGTTACAATCTCCACAAACCCGAAGAATGATGCGCAATGCAAACTACTGAATAGGGAGGGTTTATCGAAAGCAACATCCCGCGAGTACCGTTTCTGTGCTTTCAAGAAGACTTTGGTGGATATGTGATTACTGTAGTCTTCAAATAGCTTTAGCGCAAGTACTTTCACATTATCTGAAAAGTCCTTTTTTGCGTGTATACCCCAATATATTGAAGAATATTCGAGAAAGGGCGTGTCCTGGAGATCTGGAGACGGACTCGTTGAAAGCGCCTTGACCTGAAGGGAATTCAGGTAACTTAGGCAAGTTTCGGCCATGATCGAGTGAGCTGATCCTAAAAGCTCGGGGTGAGCCCGGAGATATTCTTGAAGTGTAAAGTGGATCAGTCGGATCGTGGAAGCCTCCTTATCTACCGAAAAAAGTCCTTGACAACATGTTTGCAATGTCCCTATTGAAGGAACATTGTCGCCATTCAGGCTCGGCGACCCTATTTCGACTGCTAGGGCGTGACACAATTCATCAGCCTTCAGGGGTCTCTCCGAGTAAGAGATCCACATCAAGGCGGCCATGCCAAGCCTCGCTTTCTCCCCCCCCTCTCCCTTTATCCGGCACAACGTTGCATCGTAAGCGTCTCCCAACCCTAAGCCACTAGTCATTGTGTTGAGCCTTTGTCGCCTGCGGTGGGTTGTGGGTTCTTGCAAAATCGCATCGATATTGAGCGAGACTAGAAGGAATCTGAATATCCGTTAGTGGGTATCTTGAGGCAGATTCCGTTGCTTCCACCTACATTTCCGAAATATCGTCCGGGATTTTCTTCAAGATGTCTACCTCCAGACTACCGTCCATCGCATCCGGCATTGTGTCCTCGGCCAGCCTAGCATGAAGATATCTGACCACATCGCCTCTCCTAGGAGTGATGAGTATAGCAGTTACTCTTCCGGAAAGGCGGTTTCCGATTTCAGCGCGGATGTGTGGTCTTCTAGTCACGAATATTCGAGTGCTTGGAGACCTCTGGAGGATTTTCCCTAACGAATTAAGAACCTTGACACGATCTCCTGCCACACATTCATCCAGAGCATCGAGGCATATAAATGTGCGTTTTTTGGAAGCGGTGGCCTGCAACATCCTCATAATATCGGAAAGTAGTGGACTCCGCCCACCAAGAACCTTTTTCTGGTCCACATAGTCCTGCACTATTTCCTCCGGCACCTCTTCCATCCCACTCACAATCTGTTTGAGCAGGGCGCCCAACATACTCGTCGGCGACTGTTCCTTTTGGGCAGCAAAGTCGAAGTAAAAACATGCGACCGCGACACTTTTTCCTCTAGCCTGATTGCACAAGTCGTCTATCACCAATAAGCTAACATCTCGGCCTATCAGTACTCGCTCTCTCTCCCCCATTTCTCGAGATCCGTTCCTGTTACCTAATAAAAGTCTTTCCAGCCCCCGGATTTCCATAGCAAAAAAAAACTGCGTTATCAGACTCGCTTCCTTCACCACCGGCGCACCAGCTTTTAAATTCCCCGGTTTGTAAGAGCCATTTCCCTACATTTTCCATCCGACGGTCTCTGATGTCTTGATGCCGTAGTTTGGGATCTAGTGGGGATAGCCATGCTAGGATATTAGGGCGGTCATCGGCAAATGTAAAGTTATTCGACACGCTAACACTCAGATGGCTGTTCAAAGAGTTGGTGTTGTTACTGAACGATTGAGACATTCTCAGATTTTTGCCGCTTAGGATATTGTAGATGGATGATGGAGTTTGTTGACTACCGAAATACCTGGGGGTTGAAGAAAAGAGGGGTTTTTTGTGAAACCTGATGAATACCTCGGGATCATCCGGTCAACCCACTGCGCTTGGGCCGATACCCTGCTTATGCATACCCCATCGGCATGACAGCCGGAAATCCCATACTTATTTAAACCCATCCTGTTGCTCGGCCCAAATCTTGTTCCGCGATGAACGAACACTCCTGAGCGCCGGCGATAGAACAATCCAGCTCATGCTATAGTGCAGACAAGCTCATCAAGCTTTATGGAAGACAATACTGGTACAGTACCCCCCCCAACGCATCGTAGATCGCTGCTACTCCAGATTGCTACATTTACCACCACTTATCCCACCTTCCTAATAACCGAGGACTAATACCGTTTGGCGGTGAATCCAAGTAGTATTTCAAACAACCGTTGAATACGCTGATGAATAGCAGTCCATCATAGCCTACCGGTTAAACTATTTATGAATCAAGACCTCCCACCAAACTAACCAACCGAGAGAGCAGAATAAATCTCTACTGAACATTTCTGAAAAAAATTACCATATATCATACACGAAACTCCTAGTACGCGGGCCCTACTCCCGAAAAAAAGCTGCTTTGATTAGTACAGTGCAGTACTTGCAGGAAGAAAAAAAATCTCAACTCCGCGTCAGTCTGTTGATTTACACCGCCAGACACGAGCTCTATTATCTCCCAGCAGGGAACCCTAGCTACTACCACTCTTTCCCTTTCCTTATAACGCCGTCATATACCATCAGTCCCCAAGCGTCGGGTTCTATCGATACGTTTATATCGCCTACTAATACGACACAGTACGCTGGATTTCCGTAAGCCTCAGACGCAGCCAGCCAGACTAGTATGAAAAACACTCCGCATCTCAAAAGGAAATGATACCGGAGGGTTTTATATGGGGCGCCCGTGTGAGCAAAAAGGAACTCCTAAATTGGCAATTCGCCCCCGGAATTGGTGATAAGAATATCTCGGATCCGATCCAGCACCTTCTCGCTGGGGCCCCTCTGAGCACAATCCTCACATGCTACCAAAGGCCCATCTTTAGGTCTTTCATCCACCCATCTTCCTGATGGAGGTCTGGTTTATGCGTAGGGAAATATGCCGTCGTACAAGCACTACAATATCACAGCTATGAGCCGAACTGTCTTCACGAGAAAGACCGGGTCAGTCGCTGATAGGAAAACTGAGATGTGTTCACTATTCGATGTATATGACGTGTACCAGAACATACGAGGGTGATCGTAGGAACCGTAGGAATTGAGAACCTCGCTCGGACGTTAGAGTTATCTCTCCTAGTAAGGTAGGTTATACGAGCATCATTCTCCTCATTTGTCTCAAATGAGGGCCAGAAGATAATCTTCCTGCTGTGTTTCCTCCCTAAATCCGAAGGGGGAAATTCTGGACCTCCCAGCATTTTTCTCGGTTATCCTAGTTTTCACGCTATTTTTTTTGAATGTCTACCGCAGTAGATGGAGTATGCCATTAGTTGTGTTGGAGAGAAGAAGAAATTCGTGTAGTTAGAATAGACTACCGGTAGCCAACCGTATTATTAGGTGATTAAACTACACGGTGGAGTTTCAACCAGCATCTGATAAACGGTGAGAAAGTGACTAATTTTCCACGGTCCTAGATTCTAGTAGCTAGACGGTCAAAAGGTCACGAGTCGTGACTCACGACGCCTACTCTAGGTAAAGGTGATCTACTTTACCGCACACCCCTCCGCTGTCGGGCCCCCCTTAACCGCAGGCACCGTCTCAGGCAGTTAGAGCCGCCTCTAGGTAAACGGGCCCTTAGTTAGAGGGTAGATGATGACTAATGCGGAGCACTGCAAATCTGCATCGGCGACTAACGAACAACCCTCAGAGCCTGTTATTGAATCAGCTGGCAAGGCACATACAAGTGCCAGGGATAAACATTTCGTACGGGACAGGGTTTATTTTGCGGGTTAACCTGAATTAACTGTTCGAAAACTTTATCCCTAAGCCTTGTGCTGTACTGTCCCGGACGAAATATTTATCCCTTGTAAAAACCAGATTTTCATAACTAGAAATAGCTAATCCTCGAATAATCTAGGGCGAGTGTGCCTTGCTGTGAAGTTTAATGCCTCAGACCACCCAAGAGATAATACTGTACTCAGGCGGCCGAGTGTTGAGTTCGTCACGTGATCATCGATTCCTGTTGGTCAATAGGAATCGATGATCATGTGACGAACTCAGCACTCGGCCGCGTGAGTACATTAACCTTCTAACTTAACAAATGATAGAAGTCTCATTTCACCTGACTTACCGAATAACAACGAGCAAACCTTTAGAATACCATGCACCTGGGGGACCAATGGGGGTCAACCCTTTCGGATACAATCAGCCATAGAACTCTGGGGTGGATGTGTGTGATCGGACAGACAGGGGTCAGAAAATGTATGTATCAGCATACATTTTCCGACCCTGTCTGTCCGATCACCCCCGCGCACCCCCGAGTAATAAAGTTGATTGAAACCAACCAAGAAACCCAGCACCGAAAAAGCGAAACCTTGACAGGGGCAACCCAGATCGCAACTAACAAAATATTTATACCCCTTGGCATATCTTTTTATCCCCCAAACAATGCAAAGAAATTGAAAAAAGTTACCGAAAAATTATGAATTACTTTAACCCCGGTACTCTTTTTATACAACTTTCCTACAATATTTTAGTGATTTTCTAGGGATTTTTGGCATAAAAAACCACTCTGCACCTACCACTCTCAAGAAAGTACCGTAGACCAGCACACAGGAAGCCATTCTGAGGGCTGGAAAAATAAATATACAACATTGACTGCATTTAAAGTTAGTGATCATTTTCACTTTATTTTTTAATTCCTCTTGACTATTTTATAATGGCCGAAGAGAGTCATGGTTCCATGCAAAAGGTTTCACTTGTTCGATGGTAAATTTCTCTGTGGATGGCATCGGAAAGTGTTGACCGCCAAGCACATGATATTCTAAAGGTTTTCTCGGACTCTTCACCACACAGCTCTCCGACATGCAAGAAGATTTACCATGAGATCCACGACAGTTCTTGAAAATACTGGGCCGCGACCGGTGGTGTCAGCCCGGACGTCTATTACTATGTCTCAATTGGCTATGGGCAAGTTGAGGCTTACAGCTACCATTTTACAATATTTGAGGCCATATGTGATCCAAGGTATCCAGTCCATATCAGTGTTGGCACATGTCCTGGAATAATTCCCAGCACTGCGAAATCATGCTCGATCACTCGGAATGCTTCATATATGAGCAGTCCGTACAAGCAGTGTCAGATGAAGTTCAGAAAACAGACAGTAGTCCACAGAGTCACAGACAGGTCCCCCGGAAAGGTCCTGGCTAACGTAAGGCCCGATAGGGCTGGATACTTCCGGGCACTGCTTCTAGGGTGATACTACGCTACTTGCAATCCCACGACCTTCCCTACTCTCCCCTTACTCGTACTTTCCCTAATTCTACCATATAGCAACACTCTTGGGTGAGTATGGCTGGCCGCCGCTTTTTTGCAATCGAAATTTACAGCCTAACTGCCGAGGTAGGTTTGAGAGGCGAGCATATAGTTATATTCCAGTCGCAGTATTAGAGTTAGTCAAATGATTCCACCCAGGCACCACATAGTGAGGCAGGTAGGTAAAGTGGCAGACACAGGGATGTGGGGGGGCAGGGGGTGTTGATAGTATGGTAGGATCTTTGAGGTGTGGATGAGCGCTATACATGCCGGATAAAATATTATCCCGAAATCCCAACATGAAGAGTTGATTCTCAGTTTTACGCTAGTTCCGGGAACTCCTATACTGGACCCTCTGATATTGGAAAGGAAAATCTATGCATCGTTTATCCATCCATCTACCCTATCATCAACCGCTGGTAGGGGGAAACAAGCAGGAAATAAACACCGTCAGAAAGGGGAAAAAAATAGAAAAGAGGGAGAGTTTGTAACAAGGGACTTATTCCGCTGGAAATTGTGATCAACATAAATGACACGTCTTAACTAGTGAAGCAGTCCTCCGGTTGCCGCTTGCTGAAGAGAGAAATCAGAAATTTGTGCGCCTTCACTTAGACATATTAATAACAAGCGGGGTTTTTTTGGAAGGGTATGGTTTTGCATACAAATTGTGTTTCCACCAATAACACCTGGAGTGAGCTTCGAAATCATGATTGAGGACTGAGGTAAGGGACATACAAGGGTGCAGGGGAGGGCGGCGATGGCTGCAACAACGCAGACAAGACTCCTGGAAGCGGAGCAAGGACGGAGCCAGAGATCATAGAAGCCCGCGCGCAATTTGACTGGTTAATTGAGTGCCCCAGTTTCTACTTAGCTTTAAAAGGTTCACGGCTACTGAGATGGCTGCGTATCTGCACTTTCCATATAGGCCCTGGCTTGCAAGAGCTTGATAACTCCCTCATGTCCATTTTCAATAGCAGACTCAAGCGGTGTGCGACTATCCCGACCCGGACGACTGGAGTTAACGCCCTCTCGTCCGAGCAATAGCTTGACCACTCCTTTATATCCCTTACTAGCAGCCCACCCCAGTGGTGTTTGATCATACTTATCAGGGTAATTAGGGTCGACATCGTCCCGTGCCAGCAATACCTTGGTGACACCTTCGTGTCCCCAGAAAGCAGCACACCCGAGCGGTGTTAGAGCACCCTCATCTGGGCGATTAGGGTCGACATCATTCCGGTCTAGTAGTAGCTTGACAACCCCTTCACGTCCCGCGACAGCAGCACACCCGAGCGGTGTTCGGTCGTTCTCGTCTGGGCGATTAGGGTCGACATCATTTCGGTCTAGTAGTAGCTTGACAACACCTTCATGTCTCTTGACAGCAGCACACCCGAGCGGTGTTCGGTCGTTCTTATCTGGGCGATTAGGGTCGACATCATTCCGGTCTAGTAGTAGCTTGACAACCCCTTCATGTCCCATGACAGCAGCACACCCGAGCGGTGTTCGGTCGTTCTTATCTGGGCGATTGGGGTCGACATCATTCCGGTCTAGTAGTAGCTTGACAACACCTTCATGTCCCTCGACAGCAGCACACCCGAGCGGTGTTCGGTCGTTCTCATCTGGGCGATTAGGGTCGACATCATTCCGGTCTAGTAATAGCTTGACAACACCTTCATGTCCCTTGACAGCAGCACACCCGAGCGGTGTTCGGTCGTTCTTATCTGAGCGATTAGGGTCGACATCATTCCGGTCTAGTAGTAGCTTGACAACACCTTCATGTCCCTTGACAGCAGCACACCCGAGCGGTGTTCGGTCGTTCTCATCTGGGCGATTAGGGTCGACATCATTCCGGTCTAGTAGTAGCTTGACAACCCCTTGATGTCCCATGACAGCAGCACACCCGAGCGGTGTTCGGTCGTTCTTATCTGGGCGATTAGGGTCGACATCATTCCGGTCTAGTAGTAGCTTGACAACCCCTTCATGTCCCTCGACAGCAGCACACCCGAGTGGTGTTCGGTCGTTCTCATCTGGGCGATTAGAGTCGACATCATTCCGGTCTAGTAGTAGCTTGACCACTCCTTCGTGTCCCCCTATAGCAGCAGACCGGAGTGGCGCTCGATTGTTCTTACCCGGATAATCCGGGTCGACATCTTGCCGGCTAAGCAGTAGCTTAACAACCCCTTCATGTCCCTTGACAGCAGCACACCCGAGCGGTGTTCGGTCGTTCTTATCTGGGCGATTAGGGTCGACATCATTCCAGTCTAGTAGTAGCTTGACAACCCCTTCATGTCCCTCGACAGCAGCACACCCGAGTGGTGTTCGGTCGTTCTCATCTGGGCGATTAGAGTCGACATCATTCCGGTCTAGTAGTAGTTTGACAACCCCTTCATGTCCATTATTAGCGGCCCAGGAGAGCGGTGTGCTTCCTTGGCTATCTGGCCTATCGGGTTCGATATCTTCCCGGCTAAGCAGTAGCTTGACAACCCGTTCGTGCCCGTTATGGGCGGCCCACAAGAGTGGTGTGATTTCTTGGATGTCGGGCCTATCGGGTTCGATATCTCCTCGCCCTAGCAGTAGTTCCACCACTCCGTCATGCCCATTCTTCGCCGCCCATAAGAGTGGTGTATAGCCGGCGCAATCACATAGGTTAATCTCGCAACCCTGAGCATTCGCTAACGAAGCCACAAGTTCAACAATCCCGAAGAAAGACGCGCAATGCAATCCAGAGAAGCGAGGTGAAGAATCGCTCCCTGCTGTATATTCGGTAGGCAGTACTTGCTCAAAAAGTGATACGGCCGATGGGTGGCCTTCGTACTGGCTTAAGAGCTGCAGACCAAGGGCCCTCGCGTGACCCGAGAGCTTCTTATTCGCATGTGTTCCCCAATATCTCGAGGAATATTTCAGGAAGGGCATGACTTGGTGGTCCGGGGGAGGGTTGGAGGAGAGGCTCTTGACCTGTGGCGAATTCAGATAGGTCAAGCATGCTTCCGCGATTACCGAGTGGGGATGACTGAAGAGGTCTGGATGAGCGCAGAGATACTCTTGCACTGTAAAGTGGATTACTCGTACCGTCGAAGATTCCTTGTCAACAGTAATCAGTCCTTGACAGCAACCTAGTAGTGCACCGATCGAAGGAGCATTTTCGCTATCGAAATCCGTCACTCCTATCTCCACTGCCAGCGCTAGACGCAGCTCATCCACCTGTAATGGCCGTTCCACATGACAGATCCACATGAGAGTGGCCATTGCAAGTTTTGTCTTCTCCCCTCCTTGTGCCTTTATCCGCTCCAGGGTTGCACCATATGCATCCCCTAACCCTAACCCCTCCTTAATTGCAAGGAGCCTTTTCCCTCGTCGAGCGATACTAGTTTCTCGGAGGATTGCGTCGATGTGAAGAGAGGCTAGTAGGAATCTACATTTGAATGTTAGCTATCAGCCTGAGGTAACTTTGCCCTTGCATGGGTTCTACATACGTTTCCGAGCTTATGTGGGAAATACTTTCCATAATATTTGCCTCCAAAGTGCTAGTCATTATCTCCGGCGTAGTATCGTTCCTAAGCTTCTCACGTAAATACCCAATGATACCATCACCAGTAGGCTCTATCAATACAAAACCAGCCGCTCCACCCAATTTCCGTTCCACATCACTTCGGATATGCGATCTTCCGGTCGCAAATATCCGTGTATCGAGTGACTCCCGCACAATCTGTCCTAGTGATTCGAGGACTACCAATCGATGCTCTGGCACACATTCGTCAAGTGCGTCAACGCATATAAATGTGCGCTTGGTGGTTGTGATGGTCTGGAACATCTTCAGAATTCCCGACACTTGGAGTCCCCTGCCCCCAATCACCTTCTTCTGGTTGCGAAAAGATCGAACTACCCCTTCCGGAATTCCATCCAATCCACTGACAAGCTGTCGTAGCAGGGAGCCGAGCATGTTTACTGGTGACTGCTCATTCCTGGAGGCAAAGTCGAAGTAGAAACAGGCAACGGCACTATCATCCTCAACCGCCTCGTCACACAGCTTGTCTATCACTAGTGAGCTGTCACCCCAGACTGTTAGAAATTCCATTATTCGACTTCCGACAATGATTGATTCTCTCTTACATGAGATAGCTCTTTCCCGCGCCCGGATTCCCGTGGCAAAATAAGGAGTGATGACTAGATCCATCCTCCCGATTCCCACCATGCCAGCGTCTGAATTCCTGGGTTTCCAGTAGCCAGGATCCTATACTGTCTAGTCGTTGGGCTCCGATGTCTCGATGACGTATCCCTAGCTCTAGCGGAGACAGCCAGGCCAATATTTTAGACTCATCATCGGGGGTGAGATAGTTAAAGGTATTTTTTGTGCTGTTAAAACTGTTTGTGTTGTTGAAAGAGTGTTGGTTATTGCTCAAGGCTTGCGACATTTTTCGATTTTCACCGTTGCGAAAGTTAAGAGCAAAGTGTTGGTTAGCTTGGGTCCGTTACCGCAATTATTTGAAATTGAGGAAAAGCGGGGTAGATGGTGATGGTAAAGCCTTGCGCCCCCCCCCCCGACAACATGCCAACCACAGACAATCGTTACACAAACGCCGGAGGGCTATTCGCCTCAAAAACTACGAGCTGACCAGCTGACTCCATCGGCTAATGAACTTGAACACAGCACTACTCCATGCCTCATGCTTCATACATTCTAAAGCAGTCGAAATTTGAGAAATTAATACCCATCGCGCCGTCCGAATCCTTTTTTAATACTCGCCCGTGATCCTGTATATTGCTCAAGGATTGGGTGCTACTTCTCAAGCGGGGTTTAAAAGATACGCCGTCTGATATGGTGGGAAAATCAAGACGCGAGCACACTTTTTAGTAAAAAGATCAGAGATGCGCAGATCACAGGATTGTTGGGGAACAAGAAACATCTGCAGAGTATTCTTTCGAGCGCAGACACTTAGGGGCATTAGCACCAGGAGCAAAGCATCCCAGCAGAGGCAGTGGTAACTTAGGGCGGAATGAACGTTCATGTGCTTAAGGCCTACCGGTACGGTATGAAGTGTCGTACCATGGATAAGTCAGTTCGTATCATCTGATATGATAAAACATTTAACACACGGATGACATCGCTTTTGGTAAGAAAGGTGAGTGATATGCAGTGGTTCAATTACTCGGGGATCTTGTTCCCCTCCGACTGGGGCTGCAAAGTTCAAGCGGCAGTCTAGGCTCCTCTGGGTGTCGAGGGACCAACTGCTACGGTAATTCCCGAGGTTCGCTGGCAGCTCGGTTTGGGCCCATTAGGGCTCGTAGAATGTTTGAAGAGGCTTAGGCCGGTTGCTCTGATGCGGTAATTGCAACTCGGGTTGCGCCTAGGGTTCATGCCTTAACTGGTGAACCCCAACAAAACATGGCTAACCTGGGACGGACTTGACCCAACTCAGCCAGTTGAGAAAAAATACCCAGAGCCTGATTTGAAGTCAGCTTACTCACCCAAACAAAGTAATCCTTGTAAACCACATCGCCTAAATACATCCGCCCCAGCACCTGCCCTTCTCAAATCAGGGAAAAATACCAGCGCAAGCCGGCTCCTATGATACCGTAAGAGAATAATTGAACTTTGCGCTAAGATGTCCAAAATTCCGTCTGTTCAATTGGGGGTAAAACCACAACAAAAATTGACCGCTTGAGCCCTGACCTTAAGGGCGCGTTCGGCAAAAATATGACTAGGTTACAGGTTCGACAAAACCTTTAGAATACCATACGCTTAGTGGGCCAATCCTTTCGGATATGATAATATGATGCAAAGCGTTAGGAAGGTGGACCTGAGCCGGTGCACAATGAAATGCATCTATTCGTAAGGTTACAGGGTAAATTTCAGTTTTGATTATTAAGCAAAAGCAAAGCCTTGGGTTCAATTTATGTACAGCCTCGTTCGCAAAGTTCTCGCGGATCAAGAGGTACCAGGGAAATATATTGGCAGTAGCAAATGTACTGGTACAAGTGTCTGCAGAAAACCTGAAGTGCAAATTCTTGTACCAGTACATGAGTTGTCCCCAGACCTTTGCTAAGATACCTATCGATCAGCGAGAACTTTGCGAACGGGGCTGTACCGGGTATCAAGGGTAAGTCTGTCGAACCCCTCTAATTGGCCCAGATTCCTCTCGACCACTCAGTGAATGGGATCCCCTCTAGCCACTCGGCGAGAGTTCGACAGACTTTTTTCCTTCACCAAAATTTAGCGTAGATTGGCCCAGTAGCTGCAGAAAAAAAACAAAAAAGAGGTTACACACATAGTAATTTCGACCAGTCGGACAATGTTCGCCAGACTTTTTTTTTCTTTTTTTTCTTTAAACACTTTTTTCATTTCACGACATATATGCTACTCTAAAGCGTTGTCGCTATCCTAACAACCCTCACCCCATAACACTTCCATTCAAACTCACCTGAACCATTCCACTTGCAATGGGTGAAATGGATCAGCTAAATTCTCCTTTCCATTTGATCCCTTTCCTTCCTCCCTCTCCTCCTGCCTCTCCTTGTTCCACCTCACCAAATCCCCCAAACACCTCCTTTTTCCTTTAACCACCCTCCTCTCCCCTTCTCCCAACCTCTCTCTCTCTACAACCACTCTTTCCTCCTCCTCCGCCTTCCTCTTCCTATTCTTTCTCATCCTCAATTTCACACTCTCCAATAACTCCAACCTCCTCCTCTCACTCCTATCTTTCATCCAACCACTCCCACCTATTTCCCTCTCCACCAATCTTCTACCCTTCCTATTCTCTTCTCCACCTAGCCTATTTCCTTCCACTCCCTCTCAAACCATCCTATTCTCTTCGCAAATTCCACCATTTTTTTCACCTCTTCCTCACCAAACAATAACCTCTCTATCTCAATCCACCCTTCGTAAAACAAAAAACCACCCCACCAACCCTTCCACACCTCCTTCCTACCCCATCATACAATTTGCAATACAACAAAATATGATCCCTCATTTCAATCCCCCCACATTCACACCTACTCCTCTCAACTCCATATCTCGAACCACTTATTCCTCCATGATTCGTCCTCATCCAAACCAAAAACCTACTCACTTCTCTACTTCCACCATGACCCAACTCCCCACTTCCACCTCCACAAAAATACTCTTCTCTTTTCCTTCTCTTCACCCCATACTCCTTCCAACTCCTATTTGTCTCCTCTTTCCTCCTCTGCTCCCACTATCCCCATACTAACATATCCTTCATATCCTCATCCTCTACATCCTCCCAACTCCCCTCACCTGCCAACTCATTATCCTCTTCATTCTTCCTTATTCCCACATGTCCCGGCAATCATACAAACAACACCCTCCACCCCTCCTGTACCAATCTACCCGCCATCCTCCTCACTCCCCTCTACCCTTCACCACACATCCCCCTTCCCTTCCTCAACCTTTTCAACACTCCAATATTATCCACCCCCACTATCAACTTCCTCCTCCCTCCTCTATATTCACCCCTCACCCTCTCCAACAATTTCCTCACCCCCCACATCACCCCCTCGAAACATTCAAACCCCTTCCTAAACCCACCCCCCATTCCAATATCCTCTCTCCCCCTTCCCACGTACCCCCCCCTATCCCCATCACTTTTCCCTCCCCACTCACATTACTCGCCCCCACCACCCAATCCCTCTCCCTCCTTTCCCATTCCCATTTCCTTTTCCCACCTTTCTTATCCTTTTCGATTTTCACCTCCCACTTCCCATTCCCCAATCTTTCACTCTCCACATCCCACTTTTCACCTTCCAACTTATTCTCTCTAACCCTCCTAAACATCCTCCCCGCCCAACCACTCTCATAACACCCATATCCTTCTTTCCTCTCCCTCCATTTCTTCCCAAAATAATCCCCACTCCCTTTTCTCAACAACCTCTTACCCCAGCTCTTAACCCTCTCATTCAAATCCCATTCTACCCTCCTCTTTCCTTATTCACCCGACATCGTATCCACTGGCGTGCTCCTCACTGTACCCAGTATCCTCCTCATTCCCCTATTCAACCACACCTGCAACATCCTCCTCATTGCCTCCTGTCCATCCCAATACAATTCCATCCCATACATCACCGATTGTTCCACTACCATCTTCCATATCCTCTTCAAACTATCCACCTTCACTCCTCTCCCTCCCCTCCCTAACAACTTCATCATCATCCTCCACCTTATCTCTCCTATTCTCATCCTATTCACCACATGACTCCTCCACCCTCCATTCTCTTCCATCCATACCCCCATAACTCTCAATTCTGTCTTCATCCCCACCTCCTCATCCAACTACCTTATACCCCTATCAAACCCTACCCTGTCCTTCCACATCCACATCTCCTCCAACTTCAACACTGTAACGGTACACAGGAGCGGGCAGTGCAGGATCTCCTATGTTTAGTTGATTTATATTTGGTTTATTTGATTTGATTTCAGCTCCGCCACTGTCTCTGAGTCAGATAGGCTATGCTATCGTATTGCTATGTTTAGTTTGCTTTGTTGGAAGTTTATATTTAGGATTCCGGGTATGGAATGGTCATGTAACACTGGCGAAGGCTGAGCACTGTTTGTTTGTTTCTTTCTTTGGTCTTGCAGGATTACAGGATTCCGGTATGTGCGCAGCTACTGGTAATGATCGTGATTGCAGGAAGGCTATTGCTCTTGGGTTTTGTATTTAAACCAGTCTCCTGGCTAGCAGGAGACAGCAGACTTCGACAGACCTTCAGTCTAAGAATACACTTGGTTGAATGGCAATCCAGGAGTTCTATTTTTCCTTCAATTATTATCTCTTACCTCCGGTCCCTTGAAGCCTCCCTTAGCACCAGCGCTAGCAGGCCCACCGCCGGTCCTATTGCACCCCCGTTAGAGAGGAATAAACCCGTCACAGTTTTGTTCCCGCCATAGCTAGCGCTCCATGCGATTTCTTGTACCTTAACAACGAATATATGATATAAAAAAAATTAAAAAAAATTAAAAAAAAAAGATAAAAAAGCCCCCTATTTTCTTGCGGTGCAATGAGGCCCCGGAGAGCTTCGTGCATGCCATCCTCCACTGCCCCGCCAAGAGGCCTGCCAGGACACACTACCTTCAGGGGGTCTCTGACATTGGCCCCGACGCTCCAGTTTGGTCCTCGGGCCCGCTGCTTAGGGCCCTCGCCCGCTTCATAACCTCTATGGGTACTGCTTTCCCCCCAGGCATGTTTTCCCGCCCCAACTCCTCTGCTTGCTCCCTTTCATCCCGCTCGTCTAATGTGGTTTCCTTTGGTTACTGTAGGTCGTCTCAGGAAAGCTAAGTTTGCTTTATTAGTTTTTCATGCTGTCCGCTAGTTTAAGGAGAGTTTCCTTTGATTTGATTGGTTTATTTTCGTGCCTGTACGTGGGCCTGGGACCGGTACGGACCCCAGATGAAAAGAATTGTGCCGGATATTTTCCTTGTTAGTTCGTTTTGGTTTTTGTGTTTTGTTTTTGTCATATCTAGCGCTCCATGCGATTTCTTGTACCTTAACAACGAATATATGATATAAAAAAAGTAAAAATAAAAATAAAAATAAAAAAAGCCCTCTATTTTCTTGATTCTTTACGCTATCTGGTATTTCTTTCACAACTTCTGTACTTCAGGATATAACTTCTTCTATTCTGATATCAAAGATCCACGCCAAGAACCCACGAACCCTGACCCTGATCGACCGTTACGCAATCAGCATTGACCTGAGATTGTCATCTCCGAATCCTCATGCTAAACGAGTGTTATTGTTTAGGACCTTCCTGTCCTTGTGTGCTTTGGACTAACATCCAGTGCCAAGACCCCATTACATAGACAGTGTCCTAGAACGCGGATACGGATATCGGGTGCTTGTTGGTGCAACGAGAGAAGGTACGTGAATGCTCTGGAACGATCCTGATGAGCCGCTGCTGCTTGGTGAAATGGTTCCACTCCGCAGTGACTGGGATGTCCGCATTTGGTGGTCAATGAATACGCTGAACGAACCAATGGATCTGCTTTTCTATGGCCATCGTCAAACACCGGATGAAGACGAAACTTCTTCTCCCGTCAGCTTATCTTTCTCACGTCAAAATAATACAGGTCCTTCTCCTGACAAGTCACAGAGTAGCGATGATGATAGCTCAGAAGAGAGCATGAACCCAGAGTCATCCGTAGCGGCCACAAAGTGTGCCACTAGGTCGACCAGGACGAACAGCATGAAAAAGACTGGAATGGTGCGGCGCAATGGTCTGGCAGACGTCGACGAACCAGTATCTGACGACGATTGTTTTTCTGTTGTCAGAGCCGATCCGGCCAGGGCTGTGATGCGGGCCTCACCTCCCAATTCCATGCCATCTCATCGTAAGGAATCTTCTTACCCTCGTGCTAACTTAAACCACCGTGCCTTGTAGCCTAGCGAACAAACCGGAAGGGAGACTAATATCAAGGAAGTCTCTGAGCTAGCTACCTGTACAGTCAATAGCAACGGCAAGCGTGACCGAACAGCAATAGCTGAATCTGATGTGCCAAACCGTCCAGCCAACTCTGTGGAACCCCCGAGAAAGATCGTCCGCACTGTGCCCACAATTCACCCCACAATCATGGTTGAACAGGAAAGACCCCATCGGGAGGCCAACCAAAGTCCACTATCTACCGTGAGGCTTAGTCCACCGAATAGGCCTCCTCCATTCACTTCCAATATCAGTGACGATCTCGTGGCTTCAGCCTCTGAGCAGACCCTGGTGGAAGTATCAGCCCAGTATCTTGTGATGCTGGCCTGTGGAGCCAGGCAGCATGTGGACACGTCGGAGGAGACACAAGTCAGTACGCCTAAGAGGGACCATTACCCTAGTGATCCGCGGTCCGAATATGTTCATGTGGACATACTAGTACCAGAGGCCGCACAAGGATCCAACCCCGCCACCCTCCCTCTGGCCAACGAGAGTCGTAGTGTATCCTCTACCCCCAGTAAGTTGCGGTTACAACTACCAGGTTTTCCATCCACTATGTTGGCAGCAGGTTTTCCAGCTGCGCCAGCTAAAACACATATTTGGAGCCCTCTCCGGTCTGTTTCTGTTGTCGCTTAACCTTTACCAACAAGGCTAGACCATCCTTGCTCCAAATAACTAATATAAGCAGGAGGTGTAGGCCCGTTTGAAGTAGTCTACCGATACTAGCTGAGGGATGCGGATGCGGATGCTTGGACTTTTCTTTTTTGTGGTGTTCATTTTCCCTTATAGTGTTGGGCGGATTGTGCCTGTCCTTCCTAGTCTTTTTCCATTTCAGATTAGCTCCCTGCGGCTAGGCCGGCACGCCCTGATCTGCGGATCCTAGTCAGACTGAGCATCGATACTTGCTTTTTTGTATTTATCATTTGCAGTTTAGCTTTTCCAGTTTTACTAGCCATCTGCATGCTCTTCTCACCGCACATTTCTCTTCTAGATTAGCCAACTTGCGTGTGGCCAGCCGGGTTTGTCCGTATCCAATGATGTCTGCGGACACTACTTGTTGAGAGCGGACACTGGTGCTTTTTCTTTACACTTTAGACATTCGTTCTTTGCATCTTGAATTTTGTTTTTCAGAGTGCTTTATTTTTGTTTTCGTCGAAATTTCTGTTTTTGTTTTAGTTTGTGGCTTGTTTTCCTTTCTGGCTTGAGATGCTTGGGCTGGAAGCTTTGCAAACCAATTCTCCCTCATGTGTTTTTGGTTCGGAGTTGTCCCGTTGGTTATCTTTTTGCGTCCTATACCTAATTTGTCAAACCTGTGAAGCACTGTGTTGCTTCTGATATTAGTGTTCTGCGCTCCGAGCCCTAGCTTAACCTCATTTGTTACAATATCCTGAGCGGACCTACTCAAACTAGATTAGTCCGCGCGTTCTAAGAAACAACCTTCAAGTTCCTCACCATCTTGACCCTTAAATATATAACATTCGTATTGTGATACAGTGCACGCCCGGGTGGAAGGCTGCTATCTCGGGTGCAAATTCCAATAACAGGTGGCAATTCAGTCTAGTGGATGTCTCCCCCAGTTATCGAACATGAAAGCCAGTCACAAGCGGTGACTGCCCTGGCTCTTAAACCAGGCGTTCAGACTACTTTTCATCCTCTAGGTTCAAACCCCATATCACCTACTAATACGCATTTTCCAATCACTACAATTCTATTCTATCACTATATACCTACACAATATGTCACAACAACAACGGCGGCTTATGGCGGACAGAACATGTCCGTCGAGGCAGGGCAGGCAAATACAAAAGGAGGTGTGCAGCGGACATGTCTAGAGATCCAGATCCAGAGACAGGTTAACCATCATCCCAACCCCACTTGGATCTCCTCAGTCGGGGTCCACAGAAAGTAGGGGTACCGGCCTAGTGCTAGCCTCATCATGACTTGAGGTACTAGAACCTATTCTTGTAGACAGCGGGCGGCCGTTAGCAGATGACAGCATTGACTCACAAGATGGGGAGTATGAGGATTACAATGGCCAGAGTGAGGAGACTGAGGTGGATGAGGTTGAGGAAGAGAAGGAGGAGGAAGAGAAGAAGGAGGAGGAGGAGGAGGAGGAGGAGGAGGAGGAGGAGGCGAAAGAGTTAGAACAGGGGGAGGAGAATGAGAATTTATAATCAGGTTGGGGGGGGCACAAAGATCAATTCAGTATGGGTTTCGTGAACCACAACCTTCGATACTTACAGTCACTCCCGGGCATACCCAGAGTTCCGGCCAGGGAATTGATTACCGCAGACAGAGACCACCTGTCCCAGTACGTGTTAGCCAAAAACGTTTCACACCTGCGATCCCCTCTTCCCCGCCCACCGCCTTGGGTCTGCTACAGACACCAGCAATAACTCCAAGCAACTCAGGTCCAACAAAGCCCGAATAGGATAGCATGGGTGAACAACACACCAGCAGCCGAAGAAAAATGGCCACAGGACTTGAGCGTAGCATTGTGCTCAAAGACCGTGACCTGATGTGGGAGTGGACAATATTGGTAAATCCATTTTCAGATGCAATTGCTATAACCAAAGCAGTCCGCAGGTGTTGAAAGGATGCCCGGAGCGAGCTGGGCTTTCCAAACTTTGCCGATGCTCCCCCGGCCTCAAATGATCAGGTATGTTAACCTTAATCAGTATCTTATATCTGATCCGCCAGACGAAATAGTCCGGCTGGTGGCCTGGCTTTTTGCAGGTTCGGGCAAAGCATACCGGATGCTGATCAGAGTATTTGCATACTGCAAAGGGGTGTATAACTGCACACTATAAGCTAGATATGGAGGATACTGCGGGGTGTGCATGAAGGGTGACATACCTACTAGAGGAAGACAGATTGCTTTGCCCACCGGACAAATATGAGGTATAGTGGTGCAACAATTTTCACGATTGTCTCTGACCCCAGCTACAAAATCTATCCAATTGGGTGGACAGGCAGTTTCTCTTAGATTGCTACCACCACAGATTCCAAGCCTGAGTTTTGCCCAATTTTATTCTAGTCCTAAAAGGAGAGGCATAACAGATGCGCGATTCCTGCGTAAGATTGACGGTCCGTTTATCTGTCTGACTGCGGCCATGCTGTGCCATTTGCTGCGATACTGGCAGGCTGGAATCTTTATCGATAAAGTGGTTTTCACGTGTTCTAATGCCAGAGGTAAGATAAACCGCGCAGACTCGAGACGGGTGATAAGTAAGCTAATAGAAAGGCAGGCCTGCTGGAACGTCAGACACAGACATGGCAGAATACCGGAGAGGGCTTTCAGGGTTTAATTATTACGCGGATCAACACTGCGTTGGGGGCCAAAATTGCCCAGGAGCAGGGAAAGCGTGCTGAGAAAACAGCAGGGTATTCCAATAATAATGATGCGTTGAGGCGGGAATTTGGGATTGATCTGGAGCCCGAAGTATCAGAATCGGCGCGGGGTAGCCACGCGGACCTAGCGGATTCTTTGGGAGGACTGGTCGAGTCAGCTCTGTCCAGTAAACTTGCGGATGTGCTGGAGCAGGTTGGAGAAAGTGACCAAGAGGACTTGGGGAATTATGTTATAACTACACTATGATCATAATATTATGTATGCATAGTAGAGGAGTAATAGAATAGATAATACACATAGCAAAGGTGCCTGGAAGCCTGGAAGTTCGGAAGTAACAAAACTGTAATAGTGTAGAGGCCCTGACAGGGTGGTCGACGGGAGATGATATTCGGCTACCATGTCGTGATGTGTCGGGCTGGTTATTCGAAGATCCGCAGCTATGGGCAGGTTGTCTGGTGGCTAATTGGAGGCTCTGTAGGTTCAGAAGGCGTGCAAATGTGTCAGGCTGACCGTCAAAAGCCAGGAGCACATCGTAGGACATCCGGCCGACAGGAGAGGTTGTATGGGACATCTAGTCAGAGTGATAGGTAGCAGGAGACGTCCAGCCGATGAGATAGGCTGTCGAGGGCATCCGGTGGACCTGATAAATTGTAAGGGCGCCCAGCCCACTAGATGGGTTGCAGGGGGCGTCCGGCCGACGAGATGGGTTGTTGGAGGCGTCCGGCCGATGAGATCGGTTGTTGGGGGTGTCCGGCCGACGAGATGGGTTGTTGGGGGCGTCCGGCAAACGAGATGGGTTGCTGGGGGCGTCCGGCCTACGAGATGGGTTGTTGGGGGCATCTGCAGAACACCCGAGAATAAACATCAGGATCCGGAGGTCGTAAGGGAAATGGTCAAGGGCTGGAGCACGCCCGCTGGATGTGGGGAGATACACGATGGGCTTGAGAGGTAGACACCGAAAAGGAGTATATCTGGGGGGGGGCGGGACCGAGAGGGGATAGGGAGGGAAACTCAGGACGGAATCTGGAGGGAGCACAGTATCATATGAGGAAACCCGGTGGGGGGAGGGGTTGTAGGGCTTGTTAGGGTGAAGGAGATTGAAGTCGCAGGACGTCCAGAAAAGGGTAGCATCCAGGGGGGTGCATGGGGTGTAACAGGACGGTAGGGTTGTCCGCAGGGCGCAAGGTTGCTGGGGGGGACTGCTTCTGGTTGCGTCCATACTCAGAACTAGGGTTAACGTTATATGCGCCCACAACGTCCGGTGCACTAGAAGGGCAGGGCGCAGGTTGATTCTTTTGCTGATGTATGTCAGAACAACAGCTGCTGGTTATTATGGACCCTACACGTTCATAGAGGCAGGAAAGGCAAAGGGGAAGAGACGTTCTCTGTGGCCATTTCCGGAGATCTGAGTCCAGGGATACATTAACTATAATACCATCACCGAGTGTTGAGTCTGTTACAGCGGGGTCAGCAGTAGGTTGCAGGAGGTATCGCGTGCTGTAGCTGGCTTCTTCACGACTCAAAGTAAGAGAACCTGTCCTTAACCACTGGCAGCCGGTCTTGGAGTTGGCTAATGAGGGTCTCGACTCTACTGATGGGGAATATGAGGGTCATCATGGCCAGAGTGAGGAGAGCAAGGAGAGCAAGGAGGAGAACGAGTTAAGCCAGCATGGGAACAATGCCGATCATCAATCGGCCTGGGGTGCGCAGAGACCGATTGGGGGTGACTTTCTTAGCTCACAACACTTGATACTGACAATCGCCCATGGGAATACCCAGAGTTCTAGTGCGATGATTAGTTACCTGGGACGGAGAGAGCCTGCCCCAGTATGCGTTAGCCAAAACGGTTTCACAGCTGCAATTCCCTCCCGTTCAGCCCCAGTCTTAAATCAACTTCCGATGCCGGCGATTACCCCAAGTCACCAAGATCCAACAATGCTCAAATTGGATAGCGGAGGAGGACAGCAGGCGGAATATGGCCACAGGCCTTGAGCGTAACCTTCAGGCCAGAGCCCGTGATCGCATGTGGGCCTGGACGATCTTTGTCACTCCGTTTCCGGACTCAATTGCCCTGACCGAAGAGGTCCGCCTATTTTGGAGCCAGGCTTGAACCCAATTATCCTTTTCCGACTTTGCTGATGCCACTCTGGCCTCAAATGACAAGGTAAGTTACCCTTAATTGATAACTAGCATCCCATCCCAGCCTAAATAGAGTAGCCGCTGCTCACTAATTTGCACATGCGGGCAAAGCACAGCGGAGGCAGATCGCAGTATCTGCATACAGTAAACTAAACCATAACGGAACTCCATAAGCTCAATAGTTAGGATCCTACAGCCTGCGCACGAAGAGTGTAATACCTACTAGAGGAGGATAGGTTCATTTGCCCACCTGGCAGCTATGAGGTATATTTTTCACATTTATTAGGATTGTTCCTACTCGCAGTGAGACTAAATCAATCTGAGCCAGTGGACAGCCAATGTCTTTTAAATTCATAGCACTGCAGATTCCGCAGGCGATATTTGCCCAATATTACTCCTCCCCGAAAAGGAAAGGTATAACCGATGAGGGATTCCTAGATAAGATCAATGGTCCATTTATCTGTCTAACAGCGGTCATATCATGGTATTCACTGCGATGTTAGCGGACTGGTATCTTTATCGATAATGTGGCTCTCGCACGGCACAGTTCTGGGGGTAAGATACACTATGCGTACTGGCAGGTTTCAAAAGTGTCCAGATCCCCCGACGGCCCCGGCATCCAAATCCATTTGAAAACCGCCTGTACTCCAATTGTGTGAAAGGTCAGCCAATGGATAGAGAGCCCTGCTTGAACCTGAAACACAATCGTGGGGCAAAACAGGAAGAGTTCGGCAGTATCACATAATCCGGCGGATAAGGACAACATCGGAGGCCAAAATCTTGACGGAGTGGGTAAAGAGGGTCGAGAGAGCAGTGGGATATGAGAATCATGAGGATGTATTGAGGTGGGAGTTTGGTAGTAATACAGAGCTGAATGAATTTGATACGGCTGGAAGCCGTGCAGATTCAGGAAGACACAGTGAGGACAGGCTGCAGCGGAAACATGGGGCGAATCGGGAACCACTCGTTGGCGCAGCGCAGTTCCTGAGAATCTGGGGACACAGAATAGCAGGTTGCAGAAACCGATCGAAAGGATAGGGAGAATAGTTTTATCACCACTCGCTGATCAATTATATATATGTAATAAAATCAAGTTAGATTACCTGTGCTAAATGGGTCAGAAATGATCAAACAATAGGAGTGTACGGGCCAGGCCTGTGTGCAGGAAAGGAATGAGCCTGAGAACAAACTAGGCATATGGTTATAAGCTGTACAAGTATAAGTAAGTCATCTAGCGGGCAATTGTAGGTTCGGTATGCATGAGAATGTGTCGGGGGATGGTTATAAACTAGACAGACTTGGTTAAGTAGTCTAGCGGGCAGTTGTGGGTGAAGAGCCTGAGGCACAGGAATGTGTCTAGGCAACTGTCAGAAGCCTGGGAAGACCATGGGAGCCCCCGAGCAGACACCAAGAGTGCGGGGGCGGATGGCGAGAGGAACCAGGCCAACAAGATAGGATGTGGAGAGCTGCGGAAAGAGCCTAGCGAAAGGGCGAGGGGGTGGTGGATGTCTGCTAGATATGGGAGAATACAGGGTGGGATCAGAGAGTGGAGGAGCAAGGGCTGAGGGCATTGTGAGGAAATAGGGCGAAAAAGTGAAGACTAGCAAACCGCTGCCGAATATGCAAGAAAACAGCAGAAATCTGCCGGTAAGGCAGAAACAGAGATGATGTTGGAGAGATACCGGGTGAGAAACAGATTCAGAGAGAGGCTAGTGACGAAGTTAAAGGAGAGAGGGTATCATGGGAGGAAAGCTAGTGGTCGAGTGTGTCTGGGGGGAGGCTGGGATGTGAGAGGTTGGGGTTGAAAGGCGTCCGCAGAATGGCAGTATGGCAACATGGACTTTAGGCGTGAAGGGAGGAAGAGGCGGGACACTAAAGGGAGGGTTTCTGGGGGGACTGGGGGCTAAGATGTCTGGACGCAAAAGGGCCGCGTCCAATGCATCCAGAGGCTGCCTGTGATGTCCGGACACATTGCAGGCGGCCCTTTCACTTCTGGACAGACAAAACCTGGGCGGACGCACCCACAACTTGAGTTTACATTATAAGCGCCTGAATCTTCCGGCGCACTGAGTGAGCGCGAAGAGATGGGGCACAAGATAATATTTTTGCTGATGTACTAAATCAGTCGGGTATAGCTCTATGCACATGCTGGAAAACCCCCTCTGGTTCCTGGATCCATACAGTCCATATCTGTAGTGGTTTGAAGAACAGGTTAAGGATGGCCTGAGAACTTTGCTATTTTTCTACCGCAACATTCTAGGGTGTGTTAGATATCTTCTTTGCCAGATCATGTACCAGGATGACTTACTCTATGCTCCATGGCGTGCATATGACCATTCGTGGCACAGAATATTTGCTGAAATGCATACTGCGGATTGACGGTAGAACATGCAGGTATAGCAACCCATCCGGTTATGCGGGGACGTTCGCTAACTGATTATATAAGACGCTTCCACCTTGTACTACTCTTGTACTAATAATTGGGATGTCGGATCAGACTAACCTCACGATCTTCTCCGGTGACTAGAAAGCATGGTCCATCTATATTATGATTGGAAATCTTCCCTAGGCCCAGCACAACAGCCCAGGATCAATGGCTGTTCTGCTTCTCGCCTTATTGCCTATTCCTCCCCAATTCTCAATTTCCTCCAAAGCCGACCACCCTCAGAGGAAAATCAACGCTGACTCCCTACAAGATGTATTTGGACTCATCTTCACGCCACTACAGGATGTGCTACATGCCGGGATCCCTATTGACTGTGCTGAGAGCAAGGTTCGACTCTGCTTCCCAATCCACTCTGCTGGGATCTCAGACCATATGGAAAATATTGCACTATATGGATTAAAATCCAACACTTATCCGGTATGCGAGGTGCCTATCCACAAATTAGAAACACATGCCAGAAACCATCAAACCAGAGATTCCGCAAGATACCAACTCTACTAGCGCAAAATTCAGAATGAAGGCTCGGAGTCTGACCACAACCACGTCATGTGTGACAATCTTGCTATCAGTCAACATATTTTTCACAGCCTTCACAGGGTTTTGGCGTCTGATCTCTAGAAATCAGACATGCTTCATACCATTTATCTAGGGGTATTTAAATACATGATGGACTGGATTGAAGGCTTTCTAAAGAACCACGGGGGACTGCAGACATTTGACAATGTTTGGAAGACATTACCGCCAGATCCTAGATTCTTGGTCCCCAAAAAAGCCTACCGCAAGGTTACATAGTGGCAAGGGAAAGAGATGAGGAATCCGGAACACTGTATTTTGGAAGTTCTCGCCATGGCTCTTCACCAACCAGGAGGCGCACAAGCAATTCCTTTCAAACATGCTCTCAGATGCGTCAGCGCACTCGTCGACTTCAATATGATGGAACAATACTGAAGCCACACCCCTCACACGATAGCCTACGTGAAAGATTATCTGGACCAGTTTCATAGGATGAAAGATATCCTCTTGGAGTTTTGAATGACAAAATGCACACAGGCCAAAGTTGACAAGCAAGGAAAGAAGACCCAACGTCAGAGTGCTCTGATAAAGGAGCGAGTGGACCAATCCCAACTATGCCAGATCCACGACGATGATCATGATGAAGAGAACAAACAGTATATGGACATGATTCATGGCAGAACACATTTTACCTTCATCATGATGCATCTACTAAGCCACTTTTATGACAATGTATGCCAGTTTGGCAATATTCCGATGTATTCGACCGAGATCGGAGAGCTAGCTCAGATGATGCAAATCAAGAACAGATAGCAACAATCGAATAAAAATGATACTTCACCGCAGATTGTGCACCACCACAGTCGTCAACATGCAATCTGAATAAGACTATTGAACTCGGAATCTCTGCAAGCTCATGGAGTGGATCTCTCGGCCGCCTACATTCTCCAGTATTTAGATAGGACAATCAGCACGGTATCACAACACCGCCGGTTATCCGGAGAAGGATCCTGAAGAGACATTGGGAGGATGTGTCAAATCTCGAATATCTTGGCCTGATCTCCGGAGTCTCACTTCAGATTATATATCGCGAATTAATCCGATATAGCCGACATAACCTGCCCGCAATCCACCGTCTTTCTGAGGACGATGTGATGATTCAATCACTCCCTATTGAGCTACTGACACAACTCAAAATACCAATTCTTGTGTTCCAAGAAGCTGATGTTTACGAGATCCTCCATGCATGATCCACCAGCGCCCTACACTTTAGAAACCAGGGCAGTCGCAATGATTGAGTTTGCATACTGGCGGCTATGGAAGAAATGTATTGTGCGCTACGGGGTCGTCTACCGGCAAAGCTAGTTGCCCTCTTGAATATCCAGAACTTCAGATCAGATAATACTCTCCGTTGTGTCGCCAGTGTTGAGATGCTGACCCCAGTCAACTCAGGGGGTCTATCGGATCTACATGGTCTTGTTACAGTACGCATGAGGGAGGATATGAGAGGGTTTATAATAGTTGATATAGGGAGAATTCTCAGGTTGGCGCGCCGGATTGCAGAGGAGGACCGGTGCTGGCTTGTAAATAGCCGGATTGATCCGAGAACATTTAACAACCTTTATTAAAGATTCCCGATGAGAGAATCAAGCGTACGCTATGCGTCAGAATCTAGTCTCCACTATGCGTGAGAATTAAGCATCAGCTATGCGTGAGAATCCTACATCTTGATACTGTATATACTAGAAGATATCGAAGTGACTTTCTTGAAACCCTAATCATTAGTTTACTAGACCAATGAGGCATGAGATGTGAGCAAAACATGAAACGTGAAACGTAAGATGTGAAATGTGAAACATAAGATGTGAAATGTGAAATGTAAGATGTGAAATGTGAAATGTGAAATGTGAAAAAAACAGGGTGCTGCCGCCCCAGACGCCGGCCGATGTCTGAGAAAGCAGCAAATTAATTGCGGTTGTAATAGCATGGATGAGGGGCAAGATACATCAGGACACAGAGCAGAGGCGAAGAGGAGCTAGCAGGATCAGCAGACCTGCAGTGGAAGGGGGCGACGACGTTGCTCTCCGGGCCGCATACAGGTTTTTGAGTGAAAAATCACAACTGTAGGTCAGTGGCGATTTCAGTTGGGATTTATGACTTAACCTTAAATCTCACGAGGGGTATCTTTCTGCTCATTTTTCCAAATCGCCATGACATTACGGGAGACCTTCTACACAATTGGTGAGATTGCCTGGTCGCCAGATCCTTTTTCACGTTGGGGTGTAAGGGTAAAGTAATAGGCGATGCTATGATTTGTTTGGCTCTGATAATCCTGCAAAGCCGTGTAATACCCCAGCTAGAAGCATCGCACAGAGTTTAAATCGAGCCCTTCCCTAAAAAAGTGGGAATGTATACCCCTATTCTCAACGGTAGAAAATACGGCGGAAAAGGTTATGCCATCAGCAGATATAGTGTTGTGCTAGAAAAAGAAAAAGAAAACATATCCCAGACATAATAATATTATTCCAAGCGAGAGTCGAGAATGGCAATAAATCATACTCTTGGATGCTAATTAGCTACGGCAGTGCTAGCATTGGCCCTAGGCTCACTTCGCGTGGTGCCTCGCAAAATCTTGGGATTCACGAAAGAAGTGAAAGATAACCTGAGTCGAAGTTGAGTCGAGTGACTTATCGTGATGTGCTTTATGCGAGTATGAAATAGGAAGATATCTAGGGCAGTGATCTCTCGAACGATATCGTGACCTAGTTACCGGAACCTTATGACAGGAGCCTATGAGTCTTGCCAGATCCGGGGCCCCCAGCGAGTTGTCGAAAAGATACATTCTTGCGCTTCCTGGAATAAACTGACCCACCACCACCACCACCACCACCACAGAAGCATCAGCCTCTCAAAACAACCCGCACTCCCGAGCACAATTTCCCAGCCATCAGACAAAACCCCATACCTATTCACGCCTTCATTTCTCTCTATATATACACCGCCCCCCTCCCCCTTCGATCACCCCCTCTTCCACTCGTGATTCCACCCATTCTTCGCCGGCGTATCCGTCGGGATCCGAAACTCCACAATCGGATACCTAAAAATCGACTTTGCAACCGCCCTCTCGTAAAGCCCCCGACTCGTAAGCCTCAATTCCTCACACGCATCCCTCATCTTATTGTACTGCCTCTCGAGTTCGTACTCCCGCTCCTTCCGCTGCGCGGCCTGGTACAGTTTCCACGCGCGATGGATCGTCCAGTGCCGGAGCATGCGCATTGTGCCGAACCGAAGCGGGCGGGGGGTTCTGGGGTGGTGGAGGGAGTAGCGGATCAATTCTGCCAGAAATCTGTTAGCTGCGGCTGAGGTGGGATCGAAAAACCACTTACTAATTCGAACGTCGGTCGGGGCGCCCTTCCTTGACTTTTTAGCCATGCTGCGGGTGAAGGATGTGGGTACTGTGCCATTTCCCAGGGCGGTTGCAGCGCGGAGGGCTTGCAGGTGGGCCGGCATCGAGAATTGAGGGAGGGAGAGCGTTGTAGAACTTATTCGGAGCATCTTTGGTTTGGTGGTGTTTTTCCGGAGGTGGTGTTTCGTGGGGATGTGGTGGGGTGTGAGGTGAACTTAAACTTTTTCCAGTCAAGGGTTCATGGCTTGGCAGTATTAGATGGATGCAGAGTCAGTCATAACAAGTAGTGTTAACTTTCAATGGCAAGCATAACGGGAGATGATGATGATGATGATAATCCTCTGCGCTTCTAAGGCAGCGGGCATGATAGCAGGGAGCTAGTTTGGGACCGGAAAAATAGCGTATTCCAGGTCTTCATTCTTGAAAGAAGTATGTCTAAGGGCAGCCCCAATACCCGGTCAGTACAGTTTCACAAGGTGTAAACGTATTCCCAGCTGCCCCCACAAGGCAGCATAGCAGATCCTGTCGATCTTTAGCACATGCCATGCGGGTGCCCCCTCCAACATCTAGAACAGCACCAGCATCGCTACCAACGCTCCCAACCCCCGCCCCAGAAATTCAACCCGCCGCTCTCCAGAGCGAAAATACCCTCCCAGAAACTACTTGGCGGCTCATAAAGTATTCTGATAGACTGGCTCCAAGATATCCCAGCTTGCGCCTAAACGCTCAAAATTGGAGCCAATCCATCAGACTCCTTTATGAATCGGCAAGTGCCGCCTCCCCTCAAAAGGTCAAGATAATGTCTCAATGCAGACTATCCTCAAAAATGGCAGTGGCTCGGCGCCCCTTACCCGCATACGGCTACTCAGGGGAATCTTGGCAATAATTTCCCGGGGCAAGTTCGCGGTGCTTGTTTGTGCTTTGCGTGGGATTTTTTTCGTTTTCTCTGGCGCGTTGATCTTTGTGAGGTCGCCACTATCGGAGTTTCCACTTCAGGGGGTGAAGGATCTTTGATCGCCGGTATCGGGGGGTGGTGGGCGCCAGCGCCTGTGTTCATGGGGGTCCGTTTATAGAATGATTTTCGGTGATCGGATGCACCATACTGGTACGTGTGGGAGACGTTCTATAGGCAATCGATAGGCTTTGGGATACACAATAACAGCCCTCCAGCAACTCGAGTACCGATATACTGGCAAGATACCCTTCCTCTTAGTGAATTGCTCGCTTTTTTGTAGAAAATCCCAACACTCCCATGATACTTCAAAGAGCCGCAACCACGGCAGGGAGATCTCTGCTTCGCGGGAGCGATCCGAGACCCGGCAAGACATAAATACCGGTCTACTCGAGTAAAGGCTACCGTAGCTTGCGCCAAATACCAAGACCCAGCCATCACGATGGAACCAAGCTTATCCCAATCAAGACCATAATATAGGAGTCCATCCTCTCAAAGCTCAAGCCCAACCCCGGACTCCCTTATATACCCAAGCACACACCCCTTTCCCAAATTCTTTCCTCCCTCTCTTCCCCCCCCCCCTCCATCCCACACTCGTTCATTAATCCGCCAACACACTCTTTTTCAGACCAACTCGAACCTTCATTTCACTTCAGAACAATCTCCTAATATAAAAAATACAAAATGCAATTCAAGACCCTCACCCTCCTCACCCTCGCCGCCGTTGCTGCCGCCGTCGCCGTCCCCGGACGCGGTGGAAGTAGTGGAAGCATAGAGGAGATTGCTATCAAGAAGTTCACTGAGGACTGCAACAACCAAGTTAGGACTGTGATCTGCTGTAGTAAGATTAGCAGCGGTGCTTCCAAGGGCGATTTGACCGGATATCTTAATGGCGCGGATGTCACTTGCACTAGCGTCCTTCCTAATGTTTCGGCTGGTATGTTGTCTTCTATTACAAGAAGAGAGATCAGGGCTAATGGGGGGATATATAGGAAACCTTGAGCAGACCCGGGCTCAGTGTGGTGGTGGACTTGGCTGCTGTGATAGTGAGGCTATTGAGGTAAGTTTTTTAACTTTCGCTTTTTTTCTCCAGGGTTTGGGGCTGACGGTTTTATAGAAAAAAGAAGTCGACGGGTGTTCCGGTTTCGCTGTCTAGGTTAATTGCCCGGCTCGCTGCGCTTGGGATGTGCCGGACGGTGTAGGAATAGGAGAAGCCGGATCTTGGGGGGGAGGGATGGAAGATTTGTTCTATATCAGTATTATTAATGTGGCATATTTAGTAGTTTAATCTAATTGTACCAGTAGGCAATTGCTATTTCCCGGGGGGTTTCTAGTTGTCCTTTTTCTCGTCGCGTCGCGTGTGCTGAGACATTGCTGCCACGGTTCTATTAATCATACACAGTCACTCGGGAACCACAATCTACAACCATTCTCATGGGCGGACTGCACTGCCATTCAAGCTCACCTCTCCAGGGAGGAACCCCAAAAGCAAAAGAAGAAAAACACCACCTAACGTCCATTGTCATCAACAAAGAAGCAACGGCACATCTAATGCCCCGATATATATCCCTAAGCGCAAGCGGTGCATCACACCAACCTGCAACACTCTTGCTCCTGACAGTAGCATCCTGCCAAAAGTCATTGCTGTTGTTAGGTAGCAAAGCGAATTTGTCTGCGGGACAGCCTCGAAGACCGCCTTAGGAGATCATGATCAGAGCTGTGCAGGAACCGAAGTCTATGGCAGGATACGATGCTGTTGTTGCTCGCGTCGCTAGTGACTGCTCAAGGGTTATTGGTGTGGTGTAGAGAGCGCAGAGAAGGGGGGAGGGGGGGAGCTTGTTTGCAGTTTCCCCTATTGTTACCGTTTCCATCTCGATCGGTACCGTTCCTGGTGGTGGTGGCCCCCGCCGCAACACCAGCTCTACCGGTAAAATGGTTCCAGATAGTGCAGCTTCGATCACACCTGCTGCGGCCTGTCCTCGCACTCCGTTCGCCGTAGCCTGACCGGCTCTACATGCTCTAGCTGTCGTAGTAGGAGCTTTATAGGTGCTCTCGAGCCATGTTAGTCATATACGAATCCCGAGATGGCTTTGACGCTCGGTGTTGAGCCCCGGCTAATGGCTTGGAATGATGCTTCTGCTCTAGCTGCTGGAAATTGTGTATGTGTATAGGAGGGCGGGGTATGTGGTCACACCGGTCGGGGCTTCCCTCAATGCCGGTCGTAGTCCGATCCCAAGTGCTTGCCGAGTACCTGTCGCCCGGGCCCAGCGGTGCCGCAACGACCCGGCGGAGGTGATGGCGAGTGTGAACCTCAGAAACCTATGAAAACAAGCAATTTCTATCAAAGACTGGATATTGCAAAGGACCCAGCATGGAAGGGGAACGGACACAGCCAGGTAACGTTATGAATTCTTCTAGAATGAAGCCGAGCAAGAAACAAGAATGCAAAGAACGCACCATGAGCCAGATTGGGGGTCGGGGAGCTTCCTACCGGAGCAGGATTCTTGTGCTCAAGAGGGCATTTATCAGCCCACAGAGACCCTTCCGTTTCAAGTGAAATAGACATCTCGAACTGAATTTCTCGTGACAGTTAGAATTGCAGAGTTTGGTATGATATCCCATAGAGAAGAAGAGAAGGGAGATCGCGAGTTTCACTCCAAGTTCTCGCCTAAATTTGACCTAGCTTCACTATGGGGTTTCTAGAGGGTCAGTCCCTGGGAAAACAAAGATTACCCCCCCATCGATGGGATGTATCAACCTTGCTTCAATGTGCTGTGCCCGTTTATGTGGTAGTGAGGGTATGATGCGATGCGTAGGCTGGGTTCCCAGATTTTCATAGGTTCTCACTCGGCGTTTTAGCGTCTTTGCTCGCTGGTCCGATTGATACTTGCCGCTTGTAGGCAGAGGCAGTAGTGAAGGTGGAGGTGCCTGTATTGGGTCGGTGAAGGTTCCGACGTAAGATGTTTGGTCGCTGGCGGAGAAGTGGGATGGGTTGGTTGGAGACTCACATGCAAGGTGGTTGATACAGCTCAAGTTCCGTTTTCGGGGTGCCTAATTCTCTCCTTGCGCAGTTCTGGCTCTCATGGGATATATCGTGAGCCGCCGTGCTTTCCATAGAACCGGTAACTCTCAGGCAAAAACCACGATTTAGATTTTACTCTGGCTCAGGCAGGCTCTTCTTCTTCCCAACTTCAATGCCAGACGCCGGCGCGTTTGGCTAGGTTCACCCGGCCCACCCCCCCCCCCCACCGTGCTCGCCCCCCCACCGTGCTCGCCCTTCGTATGGTCTTCTGGAACTATGGTCACCGGAATATTCAGATTCAGATTGCCGTACTTGTAATGGCAGATAAGTGAGTGGGCAAGCTTAATTAAATAGTTTATTTATTCCAATCAGGTAGAATGGAGACCTTAAACACAGTTCATGTGGGGGTCATACACTAGGGTGCCGATGGTTTACCGGTACTTGCTTCGTGCTCCCCCGAGTATATACTGTACATATGATGCATCTGTGAAAAAAATTCCCCTTATGTAGAATAGGTTGGGGGTATGATACCTTGTTTGAACCAAGCGGCCCTTGTAGCTTTTTTTTTTTTTGGTTTGGTCACGGAGTATCACTTGAAGGAGCGTAGGTTGCTGGTCACAGATTACTGGGTGGGTGGTTGCCAAGAGTGATGATTCGTGAATCATGTTGAGTTTCTGCTTTGGTACTGGAGGGGGTCTTGCGTGTGGCATATCTTGGGTTTATGAGCTAAGGTGAAAATTTTATAGTCCAGAGGGGATGAGAGGTGGTAATTGTCTATATTATGTAAGAAAGAGAGCCGACATTCTTTGCTAGTGGCTACCGTGGTTCTCTGCATCATCATTTACACACTTTTCACCTCATCTATCATAGCTTACTTTTACCTCCCTCCCGCAATAGCTCCTCCAGTGGAACTCTCCCCCGCTCACTACCACCCCTACTCCCATCACCCAATCCCTCAACGTGTTCCTTCCATCCCCACTTCTCCCCAAACCTTCCCTTCCCTATAAGCACATCCCCAATCTCATTCCCCAACACCGGCAAAAACTTGAACGCATGCCCACTGCCCCCACTAGCGATGAACAGCCCCTCATATTCCGGATGCCAAGTCACCAAAAAGTCGCCATCAGGGGTGTCAGTATACCAACATACTCTAGTTTTCTCGAACGGTCTCTCGGAGAACTCGGGTACTATCTGCTTGACCGTATCCCTCAGCGCATCTTCACCCTCCCGTGGAATCATCTTTGGGAATACCGGTGTAGGGGAAGCGTATCCCTGTGCGTGTCGGGCGACCTTTAGGGTTGGGGGCGAGGTGTTTGGAGAGTGAATTACGAATGTCCCTGTCGTGAGGTTTAGTAGTAGGGGCAGGGTTGCGTAGCGGGCTGTTTCTTCCTGGGACAAGGTCAGATAGGCCATAACTTGCCCCGACGGGACCGCTCGGCCGTGTAATGGCACAAGTCCGGGCGTCCATGCGCCGGCAGCGAGAATAGTAAGTCCGGCCGTGATTTTTTCCCCGTCGGCGAGTTTAACGCCGAGGACTTTACGTCCTGAGCAGAGGAGTCCCGACACCTCCGCTATTAAAAACCGGACGTTTTCTCGGGAATTGACTTCTGAGTATAGTGCCCGCATTGCGGCTTCTGCGTCTACCCAGCCGCTGTTCCAATTTACGTACCCAGATTTTCCGCTACATCCTCCTGCCATGAGGCTTCTGATGTCTTTCTCGGCGGGGAGATATTCTACCGCACCCTCCGATTTCACATTGTTGTAAGAGTCCTTGAGGTATTTGTTCTCGCCATCTGCGGTGATGACTAGTCCTGTTTTGTGGAATGCTGGATGCTCAGCCCATTGTTTGAGGGCTTCTTGGCCTAGGGTTGAGTAGGCCGGATCTGCATAGTCTGCGCGGACGATACGAGAGGAATCTATTGAAGCAGTGTAGGGGCATGGGAAAGCATGTTTGTCTATGACAAGGACCTTGGTGGAGTGGTATCGGTCCGAGAGTGCACGGGCAGTGGACACTGGGGTAGTTTCTGTGGTTAGTTATGAGGATGAGTTAATGAAGGAGAAAGGTGTGAAGCTTACAGCCAAAGACTCCGCAGCCTACTATGATAATTGCCGAGGGAGGGGTGAAAGTGGGAGCCATCATCGATAATTACTATAAGGATCTTTAGCGGGAAGAAGGAATTGAGTGGAGGAGAAGGGAGGCTGTCTAGGGTGTGATATGGGGTGCAAGGCGTTGAAGTTGCTGTAGTACCGTATCAGTATTCGTGCAGCTAAAGTACTAGGATCACATTATTCCACATGCAGCAATTCGCGAACTGCAAGTACATACCGGCACTCAGTATTAGGGTGGCCTACCTCTTATCGATAAGGCATGACACTAACTTTACTTGTGCTAGCTAGCTGTAATAGCACAGCCGCACCCCGCTATCCTGGACGGCCAAAACCCAAAGGATCTGCCCGGGGTAGCGGGTGACCCGGGACAACAGGCCAGGCTCAGGCACAGGAATCCAGAACCCCCGGAGGTCCACATGGGACAGCAAGATACCCGGACCACTGAGGCCCGAGACAGCGGGATGTGACTCTATTCTGGGTATCACATCTTGGACTAAAAAAAAAAAACTAAAAAAGCTGTCAATTAACCGCCAACCATCTAGCAGCGTAACCCTAGATATAACACAAGGAAGATAACATGAACTCCACCCATACAAGCACCAGTTGGACAAAATAGACATTGCTCCCTCACGCCTCATACTATCATGACAATCATTAAAAGAAGCACGCTAGCGCAAACTACGACTTAACTATCCTGAAGTTTGTCGTTACCCGCCAACTCTTCCTCCACAAGATTTTCGTAGTTCTCCAGGCTTTCTTGAATGTGCACCTTAAACTTGATGACTTCATGAAGCATCTTGTCGACCTCTCCGTGGAATTTTTCCCGGAGGGCATGGCAAGCGTGTTCCAACTGATCGCGCCTGTAGTCTGTTAGGCTGGTTTTTCTTAAATAGTGGGAATTGGGAACGTACTCAATGGTAACACTTTGCATACGTTGCTCTAGGGCCAAGAAGCCGTTAGACATGTTTAACCTCATGCTTATAAGCTCTCTCTCGAGTCTCTCAATTTCGGCATTTGATGCATTTCCCTCTGCTGCCATGGTCTCTTTGAGCTCTTGGTATTCATCGGCTGCGGTGCGGACTTTAGCGTGTAGGGTGTCAACCTCATCCCGTTTGTCTGCTAATGTCTCGACTATGCGATCTATCAACTCTTGAGTCTTGATAGCTTCGTCCTGGGCTTCGTGAATTCGCGCTCCGATTTCTTGTCGGAGCCTATTGAGAGCCGGCTTAATATCATGTCGTAGATCGCGATTAAGTAGCTGAGCTGGCTGGTACCCGATCTCGTCCGTGAGTAACTTGTTTTCGGGGGTTTGGGCCGGGAGGATGAGGAGCTCGAAGTCTTTTCCCTCGGCATTTCGGGATGACGAGGGTATGATGCCGATTTGATACGCCAGCGAGTTGTATCTCGACACTGAGCGCTCGAGAGCTTCGAGCTTTGATGAAGTCTCGGATTCGCGCTCCGCCAGTTGGATCTTGGCTTCCGTGATTTTGGAGGAGATGAGAGACAGGGACTTGGAAAGCTTTTCACGGTCGTTGTTCATGCGATCTATATCCGCTGGTGTAAGGCCTTGTCTGTCGACAGCCTCTTGGAGACTTTTCTTTTCGGCTGTCAACTCTGCAAGTTCTCGCTCAACGGCCTCAATCTCTTCCTTGAGCTTCTGATTGGATGCGGTAACCTTCGGTATGCGGTTTTCTAGGCGCCCAACGTAATCGACGAACTTTTCTATATCACTCTCAAGAAGAATCCGGGCTTCCTCCAACTTTTTAAGAGGATCGGCAGATTCGTTCATTTTTTCAAGTTGTTTTTTGAGCTGCTCGTTCTCCGATCCAAGCGTTTCTAGCTCCTCCTTGTATCCCGATTGTCGATTTTCAAAAGAGGCAGCCATTTCCTCCAGGAATTCATCGTGGTCATCGTTTTCCACAAGCCATGCCGAGTAGCAGCGGGTAAGATATCTGAAAATGATCTTTTCTGCTGCAATGTCCACGCCTTCTGCTGCGGCTGCATTATCAAATTCCCCAGATTGAAAACGTTCCATAGTGACCGCCAATTCCATCATCCAGTGCAGGATCCCCAAGAACTGCGGCCACGAATTCATAGATCCAACTGCTGCTAATTGCGATTTGGTAATTGTGCTGGCATAGGGGTACCGGAGGGTTTTTAAGATGGGTAAGACTTCGTTTTCAATTGCTTTCTGGAAGTTGTAGTTTGGGTCGAGCCTTTTGTACAGCCACTGGAACACCATCGAGAAATCCTTCTGGGTAGGGCTCTTAAGGGAATTGAGACCGAGCGTGTGCTTCATCTCTAGCTCGAACCCATTGTTAACGACGTACTCAAATACTTTACCAGCAATTTCGTGTCGATATGCAGAATCTTTGAGTGGTCTTGGATCTCTCTGAACAGCTGCGGATGCAGCACTGCTGAAGAAGCTGTTCATTTGACTAAAAGCCGCCACACCCATAGAAGAGCGACGCATAACGCTACTGCGACGCTGCGACGGAGGGGGCTGGCTAGAGGGAGCATAGGACTTGCGCGCAGAGTATCTTGAAGGGTCTCGCTTTGCAGTCGACATAACGTCTGGCTGGTTGTGTGCGGGGCGGGCGGCCAGGGACATACGAGAGTTTGATGGCCTGGAGTTGGAGTTCGATCGCTTCAACGCCGAGGCAGGCTGAGGGATACCAGAATTATACATGCTTGAGCTTGGTATTCCGCTGATAGTCTGAAAGACAGGTTGTTAGACGATTCGTTCATCATAGCGGGGGAGGGGGGAGTACCTCTCTGGGGCGCTTGAAAGCACTGAACAGGTTTGGATCCTGCGACATCGCGGCTAGGGGGGGTGAGAATCTTATATGTGATAACAGGTGGAATGGACCTGGTGTTGGAGAGAAATTGTGCTATGGTATGTATGGTAGCAGTGGTGATGATGGAGGGGGAAACAGTGAAGGTCAGGAAGCCGTGCATCAAAACAAACAACCGAGCCTCAAGGTGTGCCAAATAGCAACGGCTGCAAATATGAACAAAATTCTCTCAGCTCAGCGTTAATCAGATTCTATATATTCTATATAGTAAATTTCATGATGTGTAGATAGGGCCTATGTATTATAGTGTTCACGTATCGCACGCGACCAGGTGTTTCTTCATCCTCGGCCCGGTCCATATGTGTGTGGACAACGGTAATCCAGGGCATCATACCGGTAGTCTCTCTCACTCTGTGTTTCTCTCTCGCTCTCGCCTCTCCTATCCACTTTCTTCTTGCTTTCAACTCAATCTCAACATCCTCCTCTCCCTCATCCAATCCATCCTCACTTTTTCCTTTAAGTTTTTAGAAAGGGACTATATATATCACGTTCCTAAACATGCGGGAAGATCTCATAAATTCCGCTGTAAGTTCTATCATACAAATTCGGTCCTTAACTCGCGTTTTCTAACTTTACTCTAGGTCACATGTATGATGCCTGATCCTCGGTATCCATCAAAAATATGCTAACTCCTATCCACAGTTCTCTCTGACCCTGCTGTCGCCGCCGCGCCCCTCGAGAAACGGATAGCTTTTTTGCAATCGAAGAATTTGACCAAGGAGGAAGTCGACGCAGCTCTATTACGGGCTGGAGGGGCCCCTGGCCCCGTGTCCACCAGTTTAGTGCCATCAAGCACCTATCCTCCAGTTGTATCACCACCGGCGCCTGGGTACAATACTGGTTACTATGCCCCTCAACAATATCAGCAGATTGCAGCAGGGTATGTTCTTCTAGTGCGTATGGATTCAAGTGGGTAGCTAATTCCGCTCAAGACCCAGAGATCGTGATTGGCGTGATTGGTTCATCATGGCAACCGTCACAACCACTATTGGATTTGGGTTATACCACTTGGCGAAGCGATATGTAGCACCGATGATCTCGCCCCCCACGCCACCTCAACTAGAGACGGATAAGGCACTCATTGATGCAAAGTTTGCAGAAGCCTTTGACCTATTAGACAACTTAAAGAACGACACGGCAGCACTCAAGACTGCCGAGGAAGAACGTAAGAATCGCGTGGATGCGGCCCTCGCTGAGGTGGAGAATGTCATTCAGGGACTGAAGGAGGCCGGGAAGCGGCGTGAGGACGAGTCGAAGCGCGTCGGAGATGAGGTCCGCGGTTTAAGGGATTTGATTCCGAAGGCGCTAGAGGGACAGAAAGAGTTACAAAAGAAATCTCTTGAAGATTTACAGACCGAGTTGAAGAGTTTGAAGCAATTGGTCATGAACAGGACCGGTGCTGCTAGACCAAGCTTCTTGCCCAATGGACCGGCTGGTACCCCACCGCTAGATCCAGGGGGTGCAGCGGGAGGGGCTGGCCAGACACTAGGTAGTGTTGCGACACAACATGTTTTGGGCACGGGAGGAAATGCTCTTGGGGGTCTGCAAAGGAAGGAAGGTAGCGCACTACCCTTTGGTGCCAGACCCACAATCCCCGCGTGGCAGATGGCGGCCGCGGCAAAATCATCTCCTGCCACACCGGCTATAGGAGGTAGCAGCAGTGGAGGGGAGGCTACCGAAGCCAGTTCAAGTTAATTCCTCTTAATTCGATAACTTCCTTCTAATTTCATTTATATTGTCGTGCCCTGTTTGTCGCTTGGTTTGGGTGTTTGATTATGGGGAGGACAAAATGGGGCATGTGTAGCATATTATATCATTAAGCAGAAGTTGGTAATACCATAACTAGAATTTCTTTTCGCCGCTACTATTCATATGATACATGGGGAATGTCCGGCCTGTCGTGCATACGCCCCGGGCGTGGGAGGGCACCAGAGCTCGACCTCGGCCGGGTAACATAGGAAAACAAGCCGAGCCAGCAAGGTTCAGCCTCTGAGTTCGACTAGGATTCTATTACAGTAAGTTCGCAGCCAGCAACCAAGAGGGTTCTCATAATCACGCAGGAAAGCACCACCGCTAAACCACGCGTACACCTATCACACCCGTCCTTCCCCCGCGATCTCTACTACTTGCCCTTCCTCCCTCCCTCCGCTCACCCCCAGTAACCACCAATAAGACAACAAACGAAATAAATAATACCAATGGATTTTGCCCCCTACCAATCCGAGTCTCCAGAGGCCTCAAGAAACTTCACCCGGCCGACTTCCCCACCTGCACGATCCTCATATTCACCCCTCCCCACACCTCAAGTCCCCCCGCCAATACTGCCAACCCACTCTTCACCATCGGGATGGGGTAGCGGTGGGTTAGGTCGGGAGACGATAAATCAGTTTGAGACGAGTTTGCCCATACGGTTTGTTTACTACCTTTCTCGGGGAAGATGGCGGGGGAGGATGAGTAGTAGGCTGATGGGGATTTAGGTTGGACTGGGAAGCCGTTATGGCATACGTGCTATTGCCGCCTGCTAGTGGTGTATTGTTGTTGATTTTGGAACATAAGAGCGATTATGTTAGGTACTTTTACCCTACTTTCTTGTCTGCTTTGATGAAGTATGGGGCGTGGGTGCTGATTTGGGGGGGTTAGGTTTCATGCGTGGCAGAGTTCGCTTTTGTTTGCTTTCCTAGTAGTAGGTTTCCCCGCTGGGGATGGGTAACTGGATGGAATGGAGTACAGTGGTTAACAGCAGGGAACAGATCTTACATCTTATCCTTTCGTTCTCGGCGTTTTTGTCGTATTCCCTGCTAGTGGTGGATTTAGGCCTGATTGGGTATTTGGGGTTCCATGCGTATGTTGATGCGGATACTCTTGATAGGTATGGTTGGGGTTGTCCCTTATTTTGGGGGTTCATTTTGGGAGGGCTGCTGACCGTTGCTGGGGTATGATAGATGTGAAGTGCCCTTTTTTGGCCCCTTGGCTAGCTCTATTCTGGATGATGAGTAGGTGTCGCAAGGAGTTCTCGGTGGTTAATGGTTATTTCCTTTATGGCGGGGCCCACATTTTTTTGTCTTTTCATGAGAAGCGGTCATTTGTATGATATAGAAGTGTATTGCCAGGGTTTGCAACAGTCCTGGAGGGGGCTTAATATTTTACTGGGTTGGTCGCGATATGCTAGTGTCATCTAATATATATCCTTCGACATCTACCTCGTGGGTGAATTTCTACTTGATTGAAATTTCTCCACGGTTGCATAGTGAAGGCTCGCGACCACGTGTGACCATGGCATGTGGGAAACGCATGGGGGTGTCCCTTACCTGTGAACCTCACACGACGTCAATGAACTCGCAACAAACAATGCAATGAATTCTCTTCATCCTCACTTCCCCTTCAACAACATCCCCATCACCAGTATTTACACATTCTCTTAATACTGAATACTTCTGCTACGACGCTGACACCCCAGACGGTAATCCCCTAATAGCTAATTAATGAAATGGTCCTTCACCCACTCAGCGCTTCCCCTTCAACCAACTACTTTATCAAAAAGCTGACGGGAGTTCATGACAGTCTAACGGCCTCCTCCTCCTCCTCCTCCTCCCCCTTCGTTTCCTCCGCTCGCGGCCCGCGCAGCGAGCCTACCTAACTACTCTTCTCCTAAGCATCTCAACCCTGGTCCTCCTCTTCCTAGCCGTAATCTCCTACACCCTCTTCTATATCCACCATATCCCACACATAGGCGTTCAAAAGCCCCTATACCTACAATTCCCCACTTCCCTACCTCACCCCCTCCCCCATCAACACCATCACCATCACCATCCAACCGGGGTAATCCACTTCGGCGGTGAAATCATCCCACGGCAGGAATACTCTGTCGCCCTCCTCCTGCACCTCCCACCCTCACCTGAGAACCAGAATGCAGGGAACTTTATGGCTGAAATAACGATTTATTCTACTCCCCCCTCCCCCTCCTCTCCAGCCTCCTCGTCGGGAACGGTAATAGCGACTGGGCGTCGGGGGGGGTTAATGCCCTGGCGCAGCCCTATCGCTCGCACGGCGCACACGCTACTTCGACTCCCGTTACTGCTCCTACTACCAAATACGAAGGAGGAGGAAGCCGTCCGCGTGGTGTTACTTGAGAACGTGGTCTTTGATGAGCCCGCACGACATGCAGTGATTAGTCTAGAGAGCCGTTCGAGACTGGACGTGTATGAGGCCAGGGTCGAGTTCTATGCGAAGTTGGCTGGGATAAGGTGGATCATGTGGCGATGGAGGATCCTCAGCTTTCTCTTGGGGAGCGGATTATTTTTTGCTGTTGAGGTTTTGGCGACCGGGGTAGTTTGGTGGGCGGTTTATGGATGGTTCGCCGGCTCGGGAGCACCAGCAGGGTCTGGCGAGGGAAGATACCCCGAAGATGAAGACGAGGCTGTAGAAGAGGAAGGCGATGGAGCCGACAGAGCAGATGACCTGGGCTTTACCACACCAGAGAGCCTAGAAGCGGACGATGAGGACGACGAAGATGACGATGAAGTCCTACTGAAGAGCGACGTGGGAGATTCCGGGATCGGGAGTCTGTCGGAGAGTTTAGGGACTACCGCCAGAGAGATGTCCACAGGTGGCCCAAGCAGTGGCAGCAGTACGAGGCGGCGGATTCGGTTGGGGCAATAATGGGCGAAGGTGGTAATTAAGCTAATAGCGCGGAAGAAGGGCGGGGACGATGCAGTGGCAGTTAAAGCGTGTTTGAGTTTACAGGCGTTTTTAGGCCGGTTGTTTGAGTATTCGAGATTACAGTAATTAAGATTCTCCTCCCTCTTCTATCATACTACTTTGCTTAAACGTAATCCGCTATCGGGAACGGTAGCTTCTGATGACCTACTAGTCGATTCCCTAGTACCCATTCAGTGGATGCCGAGATGAGGTCTCACTAGTTACACTTGACTAAGGATTTAGTCTACTTGGCATGAGATGGATCACCAGCAGTGGCCAGGAGGTCCCCACAGTATGTAGCCCTGCGTGTCCGCTGGAACAGAGAATTGTGTTCCGTCTTCTATCTTCGTTCCCCATATTTTTTTCCCCACATTTACGCTCTGGAGATTTCCGAGTGATGGGTTGTGAACAAGGGAGAATAGGAAAGGGAGGAAGGAAGGAAAGTATGTATGATATGTATCAAGAGACAGTACCGGTACTATATCGAGGTAAACCCGAAGCCAAACAAGGCAGCCTTTTAAGCACAACGCTGCCACCATTCTATCCGCATAATGAACATAAGGAAAAGAGAGCCAACTATGTCCCACTCCCCTCCCCCTCCCCCCTTTCAATCTCCTCCATAATCCCCTTCCACCTCCTGGCAAACTCCCACACAGCCTCCTCCCCCTGGAAACCGGCCTCGACCACCTCCCTGGGCAACTTACTAGCAGAGTATGTCGCGGTGCCAAATCCCCACGCCTCTGGGTCCCCGCTCTCCAAGAGCCTAACCTCCACCGCCTCTTCATCCGCCTCTCCCACCTCCTGCGTGCGAAGCCGCAATAGCTCACCCCAAGAAAACAAGGCCGAATCAGTCCTCGGCGCAAAGGGGTTGATATCCACCAGCCACACCCTCCTCCCCCTTTCCCCTCCACCCTCTCGCGCCGTCGGCTCCACATAGCAATCAAACACAAAATCCCCATCCGGAAAGCCCGTCAGGAACTCGTTGAAAAAGCCCACAACCAACCGGCGAATCTCACTCCTCAATTCGCGCAGGAAAGCATAGTGGTTCAAGTCGCGCTGCGAGATTCCCACAATGCGTCGGCCGGCGACGAAGGTGCGGAATTCGAGCGCGGGGTTCATGTTGAAGTATTTTCGCAGGACGAGATGGTATTGGATTGAGGAGGCGGGGGTTGGGTCGGATGGGTCGGTATCATCGAATGGGTGCTCGAGGTCGTGGGTTATGAAGTCGGAGGATTTCAGCAAGAGGTAGATGTCGCCCGGTGTTCGGCATTCGAGGGTGTGCGTTGCGTTCATGAAGATTGCGTCTTTGGGGGAGGACCAGTTGAGTTTTGGGGTCACAGCACCGCCGAGGGCTGCTATCGTTTGTTTGATTTGGGAGTGGAGCTGGGGGAATCTCTGTGTGGGGTTTCTTGCTCTGTCTTCCTCGTCGTCTTCCTCATCCTCGGCCTCGCCGGGGGGAAAGCTGCTGGGCACGCTCATCACCCCGTCATCGGCAGCAGCAGCAGTCGGGGAGACGTCCTCATCGTCCGGGAGAATGATCCCATCTTCACGCAAATATGCGAGGACCTCCAGTGGAAGCGGGATTGTACGCGCTTTCGGTGTTATCGACTTGTAGCGCATGTGCCATGAGGGGAAGGCGCAGTTTAGTATGTGGGATTTCTGTACCGGGGGGAATATCTCGTGGAGGGTTTGTGCGGGGGCTAAGGGGTGGGAATCTGGGTCTTGGTGAACCATTGTTGGCGGGGCAGTTGTAGATGGGGGCTCCTTATCAGCGGGGTGGTGAGTCGGACGGGGATTGCGAGTGGTGAACACTACGAGTACAGTACAGGAAAATATTTGTTTCCAGACACTGGCTCATGTAATGAAGTTGGCAGTAGGAATTGAGCTGATATCCATACAACATACAACGGGGAAGCTTACCTCTATATATACTGATACCCTCATATTACTATGCGAGAGCAATGCTCTACGCCAAGGAGATACGTATGGGTCATTTCAGTGCGCAGTATATGTATGAGTCATCACGAATAAAAGCCATATGAATGGGAAATGATACATTTTAACAGGATCAGTACTGCGCAGGAAGGCACATCGCATCACAAGCGGAAGTGTTTTGCTTTTCACCATATCGGCCCGATCAATGAACAAGCTTGTCATTTCCCAGAAGTGGGGGATCTTTATCTAATCTAATCTAATCTAACCCATTGGATCTGTAGATAACAGCTCTCTGTCATCCAACTAATTGCTTGAGCCTAGCCGAGGAAGATGGAATACTGGTAGGTCGCCCGTGATACCGGTATGTTGCTCAGAGTGAAAGCAAATAGACTGCCTATAGGCTGATCGTCTGCGACTAATTGAGTCTCGGCTTCATACCGCCTGTACGAGTGCCTGTGCTCTTCAAGTTGTGCTATTGCTGGAAGGGGGAGTGAGATCCTCATTACATTCCCATCCCTCTGATTGGCATTGGTAGATGGTTGGTTAGTTAGCGGGAAAAAAGGGACGGAATCTGTGGTGGGGAAATCCTCCCTCTCTTTCACATGATCTCATCTCGCCCCCGACATACACCAAGAAAAGAAAAGAAAAGAAAAGAGCCGAACACACAAAGTTTTTCCTGGATTACTTTTGTCCTGGGAAAGTTAACTAGGAAAAAGGGATCTTCTCCCTTCACCCATCATTCCGAGGCAAGGGCACATCAATTCGCTATCACTCGGGGTACTACTTTGCGACGATTATCATAGGGAGAGAGAGGGAGAGAGAAGGAGAGAGGAGAGAGAGAGAGCTAAAGAGAAAAGAATAATTGCTACGGCAATGGCTACCACTCGTCGAATATTGTCGGTACCCCTCCGCCGGATTAATCTCCCGGCATTATTATCCAGCAGCAGCAGGTGCTCACCACTGCACCTTCTCCAGCAAAGACCCACACCAACACCAACACCAACAACCCTCCAAACCCTCCGCCCCTTCTCCTCTGCCCAGCGATTGCATAATGAATCCCTCCTGCATGCAGAGCGGGAATTCGACCAAGTCGACGTGGTGATAGTCGGCGGCGGGCCAGCCGGCCTCTCCGCCGCAATCCGGCTGAAGCAGCTAGCGAACGCCTCCAACAATGCTGACTTCCGCGTCCTGCTGCTGGAGAAGGCCGGCGACATGGGAGCGCACACCCTTTCCGGCGCGGTGATCGAGCCATCAGCGCTCAACGAGCTCCTGCCGGACTGGAATTCCCCGGACAACCCTACTAGGTTCGAGGGTACTACCGCCGTCACGAGCGACCGGATGAGGTTCCTAACGAAGAAGTGGGCCATACCGATGCCCAGCCCGCCACAGATGAATAACCACGGGAATTTCATCGTATCGTTGAACGAGATGGTCAAGTGGCTGGCCGAGCGTGCGGAGGAGGTTGGCGTCGACGTTTATCCGGGATTTGCCGCGTCGGAGGTGCTGTATGGGCCTGACGGTGGGGTCATGGGCGTTGCGACAAATGATCTAGGCGTTGGGAAGGACGGGAAGCCGAAGCCTTCGTTCGAGCGGGGGATGGAGTTTCATGCTAGGTGCACGCTGTTTGCAGAGGGGTGTCATGGGAGCTTGACGAAGCAGGTTATCAAGAAATTTGATCTGCGTCGGGACTCGCAGCCACAGACGTACGGGCTGGGGTTAAAAGAGGTTTGGGAAATCAAGCCGGAGAATTTCGTCAAGGGCCAGGTCAGCCATACCCTCGGCTGGCCGCTGCCGAATAATACCTATGGTGGCTCGTGGATGTACCATTTTGGCGACAACAAAGTCAGCCTGGGATTTGTTGTTGGTCTCGTAAGTTCCCCCTAACCCCCGATTTCGACCATTTCCGTGCTCACGGGGTTGTTGATAGGACTACCCGAACCCTTACCTCTCCCCCTACTCCGAATTCCAACGCATGAAGCACCACCCCTTCTTCTCAGCCGTCCTTTCTGGCGGCAAGTGCATCTCGTACGGCGCTCGGGCACTAAACGAAGGCGGCTTCCAATCAATCCCGAAAGTATCCTTCCCGGGTGGGGCCCTAATCGGGGACACTGCAGGCTTTCTCAACGTGCCCAAGATCAAAGGAACCCACACATCCATGAAGTCCGGAATGCTGGCTGCGGAGGCAACCTACGCCGCGCTGACCGAGAATACCTCTGGCACGGTGATGTTATACGCATACGAAGATGCCCTACGCGCAAGCACCATCTGGAAGGAACTAAAGCAAGTCCGAAACATGCGCCCGAGCTTCCACAACCCGCTAGGCCTCGTTGGCGGAGTTTTATATTCCGGACTCGAAGCTTACATACTGAAAGGCCGCGTCCCATGGACACTCAAGCATCCGGGCCCCGACCACGCAGCTACCCTGCCTGCTTCCCACCCCTCCGTGCGAAAAATCTCATATCCAAAGCCCGACGGCATTCTCTCGTTTGATATCCTGACCAGCGTCTCCCGCACCGGCACTAATCATGAAGAGGACCAGCCCGTGCATCTCCGCGTCAAGGATTGGCGAGCCCACGCGCGTAGGGAGTTTCCGAGGTTTGATGGGCTGGAGAATAGGTTCTGTCCTGCTGGTGTTTATGAGTATGTTGAAGAGGAGGGGGAGGGGAAAGGGGATGGGCTGGGGGTTAGGTTTCAGATTAATGCGCAGAATTGCATTCATTGTAAGACTTGTGATATTAAGGCGCCCAGTCAGGACATTGAGTGGTCGACGCCGCAGGGGGGGGAGGGGCCGAAGTATTATATGACTTAGGGGGATGAGGTGGCTGTGGGTGATGGGGGGTGATTGGAAGCGTTGGGGGGCAGTTTTCCTTCCTTCTCTTTCTTTCATTACACGCTAAGAGGGGAGGTCTGTAGTATAAGTTGGGCTTTAGCTGGCGTGAATGCATATCATATCATATCATACAAGCCATGGTAGAAAGGCAGTCCTCTTTTCACAGTACACCCCCTGCAGCCCACGCTTTACCGTCGCAGGAACCAAACCACGTCCATATCCCTCTTCACTCATTATAACACCATCCTTAGCCCCCACACATCCCCGGAAAGCAAATAAACAAACCAAGAACCTGCACTGTATTTCCTATAGTGCCATATAGATACCAGTAGCATACAACTAGAAACTACGCATTATGTATCTTAAGAATAAAGCCCTGTCTTAGCTCCTAGCGCCCCCCAGGAAACAAACTAACCCCGTAACAACCTCAATCCACTACCGCACCAACTTTAACATTATCAGAAAGCCCACAAGACGCACATAAGGCAGAGGAGAGGAGATACCCAACTAGGAAGCGGGCCAAGGTACTCGAGCGCATGTGGATCAAATTGGACGTGTGGGGAGGGTCCGGGGAGGGGTATATCCTTATAGAGTTATGATACCCTGATTCCATTAATTATAGTAGAGCCACGGGGGGAGGGGTCTGGAGTATGAAACGAGACACCATTAATAACCACGCCGCAGAGCGGTTCCCCCCACTCTGCTACCAGAACTGCGCTGTATCTTGAAGTACCTTTGAAAGAGAATATCGCCGGGGGCGTTGTTTCCGACGATTTGAGAGATTCACTTGGCGCTAGTCGTTTTTGCTAAAGACGGTTGTTGGATCATTGATACTAGGTATTCTACGGTATTCCTTGTCGTTAATGAATTGTCCATATCCCCTTCTTTCTCTTCATAGATATAGTTCGTTGTATGTAGTGCAGTGGGGTGCGTATATGACCTGTGGATGTTAAGATCGATTGCGTTGGTGGTTTTGGTCAGTTGGGGACTCGGAATTGGTCTTCTCGCTGCAATGGACTGCTTTGTACAAGTACTGCCTCGTGGCAGTCACCAAGGAGGAGGAGTATCCTGAGCGATACCCCACCAGTCTACGATGGTCTTCTACAGTAGGCTTCCGGGACTTGCTATAGCAGATAAATGTTTTCCAAATATACCTCTCGGTGCATTGTTACAATTCTTTTTTTCTTGCTGGATAGAAAGGGAGGGCCAGTGAAGCATTTTCAAGTGCTCAGCATTATTATACTTGGAGGGCTATGGGAACCTTACAGACGCAGCCGTTTCTTGGTTCACGCCAACTGATATAAATAAACACAGAACCCTACCGTTCATTCATCTATCCTAACCCATCTTACATCTTTCAGTAGTCAAACGGGGGCCCTCTGAACAGGCCAAACGTGATCTTGGACTAGTCAACCACAACGGGGAATTTTTCTAAAAATAAAGTAAAAAGTGCTGAGATGAAGCAAGGCCAGCCAGCCAGCGCTTCTTTTTTTATATTTGGTTTGGGTGTTGTACAAAAAGGTTTAGGAACAGAAAGTGATAATTTTGGTGAGTGAATCAAGTGATAGAATCTACCTGGTTACAGGCTAAAAAAGTGTGAATGACTAAGACACCGTCATACCGTAGGAGATTGTATGATACGTACATTTCAACACCCTTTCTGGCCTCGGATTACCACCGCTTCTAGGGACCTTGGATCACCATCCTCCGATCAGTCGAGTGATATACGATGAAGCAATGTATTTTTATTTCTTTATTATTTCTCTCTAATTAATCAAGTTAATACCGTTCAGGGGATTCCCACGCCATAACCACCACACCCGGCTTTGTTTTTGTTTTTGTTTTTTTCAGAACGTAGCCCGGTCCGAAAAACTTACCGTAACTAGCCGCATGTTACTGGCTGAAACAGGCTGGATACAATGGTGGGGCGCAACGGAAAATGTTGCCAAGAATTTCACCCGAGCAAACTTTGGATTGGTTCTGATTAAGATGCGCTAACCACAAGGATTGTTTACCCAAACCAAAGCTCCAAGAAAACAGAAAAAGTTCATGCTCACGGCGACCACCAACATGCCACAACCACAACCACCACCACCACCACCACCACCGCAATTCCCCCGCCCACAACGGGGGGCCCGAGCCCAGCCACCTCTCCGCATCCGGCCACCACCTCAGCGCCCCACCCGTTCGAGAACCCCTCTAATCCTAGCGGCAGGAGTAGCAGCGTACGGCCTATCCCTCTACACAACATACCTCTACACAAGCCTCAAAGACCTCCCACCCGCCCCGTCAAGCCCACATCTCCAAGCCAGCCATGCAAAAGTCTACAACACCCTTGCAAGCGAGTACGACACAAACATCTGGTTCTCCGAGCTAACCATGGGCCTACCACTCCTCCGCCGCGCACTGGCACGCCGAGCTCACGGGCACGTTCTAGAAGCGAGCGTGGGCACGGGACGGAACGCAGCGTACTACGATATGCGTAAATGCACCAGTGTCACCATCGTAGACTCCAGTCGGGAGATGTTGGTCGTTGCACGTGCCGCATTCGCAGCGAAGCATCCGGCATCGGGGATGAGGGTGCGGTGCGTGCACATGGATGCTGCGGCGCCCTTACCACCGCCCCCGATTCCACCGACGCTGTCGGCTGGGGGGAAGTATGACGTTGTGATACAGAGCATGGGCATCTGCTCGCACGATGACCCCACCGCCCTACTGCGCAATCTGGGCCGCTGTGTGAAGGGGGAGAGTGAGGGGGGTAGGATCATCTTGCTCGAGCACGGGAGGAGCAGGCTTGACTGGGTTAACGGTGTGCTGGATAGGTTGGCGTGGGGACATGCTAAGCGCTGGGGGTGCTGGTGGAATAGGGATGTGGGAGAACTGGTTGAGAGGAGCGGGCTCAAGGTGCTCGAGGTTAAAAGGTATCATTTCGGGACTACGTGGTGGGTTGTGGCTGCTGTTCCACCGGATGAGGGGGGCAACAAGAGTGTTTGAGCGACTGATGAAGCACCAAGCCCTCCCCCCCTCTCCCTTCGTTATCTTAACTTTAACAATACTGTAATAAAACCGAGCGGCATACCTACACCCCCTCAAAGATATATCATCATAAATCACGTGACACTCCGCACCCTTTTCTCCACAATAATTATTATCATACCGGCAATCGGTAAAATGCCGTTGCACGAGCCCAAGCACAACTCTCTGTATCACCCACCGTCCCACCTCACTCACCCAGCATACCCGTGCCAATGTTTGACACAAAAAATATGTCCCTTATCATATGCCAGGCCGATAAAAAATAAAAAATAAAAGAGGTTATTACGGTATATCGTATCACGCATGAGTCAAGTTATTCACAACCGTATCATGCGGGTACGGCACCTTCCCCGGTTGGAAGCCATGTTTGGGAATGTTTGCCTATTGATGTGCTTTTTTATTTATTCCATTTGACTTTGTGATCTGCTGATGCTGTCTGTGCTGATGCTGTACCTGCCTCCTGGATCTACAGGCTGTTGGTATCGTGATGTTTTCCTTTTTTTTTTTGGAAGAAGAAGTGAGACTGGCGAAGGTACCGTAGGCTAGGCTAGGCATCCTCTGGTAGCGAGATTCTATTGTGATGTGATGTGTTGCTATAATACGGCTTGGCCAAGGGGGAGGAGATGTGAGGTGAGGTGAGGATTCTGCGGGAATGTGCAAGGGGTTGGAAAAACTACCGATGGTGGAATTTAGGAATATCATACTACCGTACAGTAGTGTGGTGAAGTAAGAAGCGATAGAAGATAAGGCTAAGGGATCGACTTTTGCATCTTTCTGTTTTAATGGCTGGTGTGCTCGGTCTTGAGAGAGCGGCGATAGGATACCTTTGAGAATAGGAACCCCTTGCATAGTCCTCTGGACAACAGCCCATTTTACCACCAGCCCTCTTTATCAAAAATTAGCAATTTGTGATATATATTCAAAGAGGAGTTCGCAGAGTATGCATGAATAATTCTTCACTTTTCTGTCTTTTTATTATTGCGATCGTACTGTATTATGCACGCTAACTGCCCCTTGCCGTGCCCAGAATGACTTGCTATTTAACTCATGTGCAATTGGATCTCACCTGATTATAATAATCGTTATATTCTAAACCTATTCATTTCCAGCACTTATTCCTAATTGGATCCACTAGTGCTCTATTAATTACCGGTATTCTGCATCAGGCCACCCAGCCAAAGTATCACGAAGCCTGCTTGCCAAAGCCAGACTTGCCCCGGTCTAATACTTGAAGTCTAACGATCCAGCAAAGCCTTCGGTGAAGCTAGGAAGTCATCGAGATACTCTCTTATATTATTATTATTATCACGATTCTCCCAAAAAACAATTTCTTAAAATAAAAAAAAATAAAAAAACATTAATCAATACAGTATAATACAAGTCCCGAACTTTGAACCTGAGAGGGCCAATATTAATTCCAAAACACTCCTTTTGCACCCGACCAGATGAAGCAGCACATTTTGAAAACACCCCGGACGGACAAAATCCTAAGAATCCATCCGGCATAGCGAGTGATCCGGGACAACAGGTTAGGCTTTGGTGTAAAGAAATTCAGAACTTACTGAGATTCGCACGACACAGCGAGGTATCCGGATTATCAAGATCCGGGACAGCGAGGTGTGAGTGTATACTATGCGCACTATGATTCGATCATTTCCGTTTCTACGGTCCAAATGCTACGACTCCTTGCACACTACCAACAAACCATAGGAAAAGAACTTGCGCTCTCCGCCGGGGCAAATATGGTGCTAGGTCCTGCCTGGTGTTTAGGCGTAAGTTGGGACATCTTGGCGTCGAGACATCCGAATACTTTGTAAACGGCCAAGTATCACATACTAGCACATCAGAGAAGCTAGAGAGGGGCGATAGATTATTGCAAAGCGACCTAAAAATCCATCCAATATCACCACAGGTTTTCTCCGAGGAACTATGATACTATTGCACCAAGGATCGGGCAATACCGGTATGATGGTCAATATTCATTCATGGCCCTTCCCATTTTTGGTTAAATTTTCGTATTAAAATTACCTACTTTTTTTTTCGGACACTTTTTCATTCTTACTTTTTCTGTTAGTGCAGTACTGTATTTGTCGCGTCCTGCGATTAAGAATAATGGCGGTATGATACCAGTGGTCTAGGTGGGGCAATCGCGCACTCGAATGCTGGTGCAATATATGTTTTCTATGACACAAACAACCCGGGATGTTGTTTTCGTGCGTGGCGGGGGTTGCCCACTTTTTCTAGTGGGTATGATACTTGAACGGGTCAGGTCCTAGCAGGAGGGACGCGGCTATTGCTTTCAATGTCCAGGTTAACCCATGGTCGTTCTGTCGAAAAGGCTGCAAAAATGTAGCCGCAAATCAATCAAGGAGAGAAAGTGTGTATGTGAAATCAATGAACCCACGGGGGGGCATCATGCTTGCTTGCTCGCCCCTCACAGTGATCTACGGTATAGGACTGGGCCCCGCGCTAGGACGTTGGAGTTGCCTTTTCCAGTAAGGCTTTCTGTATCCCCTCTTTGTCTGTCTCAGTAGGGCCGGTCCTTTCGCAATGTTTGCCCCCCCCCGTTAATCCAAAGAGGGGAATTCTCGACGTCCTAGGGCGAGGTCCAATCATCCCAGTTCCCGGGATAAGTCGGTCGCTGTAGCGCCGGTGTTATGATAGCCTATGGTATCCCTGGCAACATGTTCTCGCGGGGGTCATTAAAAATGAGAACACATAATCTTTGTTTCTGTCGAGAATTGTTTGGGATTAGCGGAAATAGTTTTTAGGTTTTTAACGACCCCCCAGAGTGCTGTACAAGTCACAGTATTCCTGCCGGTATTAGAAGACAAGTTTAGGAATGTTTGTCTGTTGTGACTGTGCCCCATTATTTTAGGTAGCCGCTCCCATGTGTAATCTATTTATCTGTCGCACCGATTTATCTGTTGTCATGCCTGCCGGTTGTCTGTCTGTTTAGGTACGGTGGCACTGCCTGTACCGTACCCGAAAAAAGATAACTTGTGTGCGTAATTCAAGTTAATAATCCCCCCATCCCATATTCTCTCAGCGAAAGTTCAGCAGTCTCTGCTACGTACCGCCCTCGTACAGCTCCAGTGCGGTCGCAGAACGTCCTCCCCTCCCTCCTTATCCCCACATTCCCCGTTATGGCGATCCTATGCGCACCGCTAACCTTGAGGTGCGAGCGTGTGTGTGCAGCATGTAGGGAGAAAACACCGCATGTGTTATTTATGTGCGGTCGGTGTGGGTTGCCTTCCCCTCCAACGGGCCACTCAAGGATCTGATGCACCTGCCTAGATTGCTGTACCGTACGCGATAGATAGACAAACTGGTCCTGGTATTCAGAGATAAACTGGGCGTGCGGCAGGGTAGGGCAGGGTGCGCCCCCTTGCCGGAGTGGTGATCGGTTGGCTGTTAGCTTGATAGGAATGAAGAGGGAGAGAAGAAAGGAAGAAAGGAAGAAAGGAAGGAATCCTTCTCAACAGCCTTTCTTTTTTTGTTGTTGTCTCCTTTGTTTCCTTCCTACGGTGGTTGGCGAAGCACCGTTCTGTACAAGTACAGTACCGTACTGTGCTCTACCGGTACCGCGCTCCTCATCTAGAAAGATCGTTACTCACTCGTCGGATCATCGTCATCTGTGAGGCAACAACAACAATAATAATAACAACTCTCCTCTTCTCTCTGCCTTCGACGTGGTGATACCGTAGTAGAATCTACCTTGAATTATCCCATAAATCCTAAACTCTTTCCTTCCCCCTCCAGATTCCTCCCTTCCTGCCTACCCATTACTCCCCTCTCTCCCCTCACTCTCATCTCCCCCCCCCCACACTTTGCTTTGCTTGGTCGCTGCTGTCCTGCAGTGTGCAGCCCAACTGCCGGTTACCTGCCTCCCTGCGCGCGCTATCAACCTCTTTTTCTCGTGCCTCAAGCTTTCCCGCCATATTGTAGTTTCCCTTTTCCTAATTCCGCTTTTCCATTTTCCGTCTTCCAGATATTCTCGCTGGGATAATAATTATTTTTTATTTTTTATCCCTTTTCTTTTTCCTTCCTTTTTTTGCTCGAGCGGCTAACCGTTTTGTTTTCGATACCCTTTCGTCTTACAGTACGGGTCCCTCCTGCCCTCACACCCACCCCTCCGCATTTTGCCATCTGTGTCGTCGTCTTCGCCCTCCTCTTCCTCCTCCTTCTCTTCCTCCTTCTCACTTGTTCTCACGCACTCCTGACCCAACAGATTGACTACCGGGACAGCACAGTACAATTACATTCAGTTCGGTTCGGTTTCTTACTTTTTAGGCTTTTCTTGTTGACCTTTTCGTTCCCTTCCTCCTTCTTCCCCCCCCCCGACAACCCTTTTTCTTTATAACAAAATGGTCTACAATACTCGCCGAAAGTCTCTCTCATTACCGTCGCTCGGGATTCATCTTCCGCAGAGTTCGCGCTCCTCGCCTTCATCGTCTGCGACGAAGAGCGAGCCACCGCAGAAGCGTGTGAAACGGGATCATTCGCCCCTGTCCGCTGGCGGCTACGACACTACCCGTCGTAGCAACCTCCCACCCTCGCCACCGCCCGAAAGCAGGATTAGCCATGAAGGTATTAACGACGAGATCGTATCTGGGGTAGTGGACATACTCGAGCGGTCGGGGAACAGGCCGCATACTGTTAAAGAGTTGGCGGCGGTGTTGGCGCCTGTTCTTGGGGTTGTGGAAAAGTCAGTACCCTCTTTTTTTTCTTTCCCTATATATTCCTATTTTTTATATATATATATGTGTTTTTTATTCTGGGGGGGAATTTATTTCGGACTGCTTTTTTTCTTCTCCCTCTTTACCGGAGAAAGTGGTGACCCCTCCCTTATCGCTGTGCCGCTGGTGAGATGGTGTGGTGTGGGTGTTGTGTGGGTGTGTCGGGGAATTGTGGTTTCGCGTTGTAGGGATGATGTCTCAAAAAAGAAAGGAAAGGAAAAAGTTGTCAAAGCGCTGACTGACGGTTTCGGGTTGCAGCTCGGCTAATCCCCACGCAATAATTTCCTCTCGACTCAACACTTACCTAAAGCGCCCTTTCTCATCATCATCGGCATCGAATCAATGTGTACTTTCGAAAGAACTAATAACAACTCACCCAAAGCGCATATACTTCTACCTAAGTGCACTTCCGCACCAACCAATCCCGAACTCTCATCATCCCCAGATCAGTGTCGCCTCACCTACACCCACCACCCCTTCAACGTCCGATACCGAGGATCCGGACGCTGAGGAAAATGAAGACCTCTGTCACCGTCGCGAGTTTTCTCCTAGTCCAGAAGTAGATCTAGATTTTACGTCACACGAATTGTCACCGCCGTCGCCGGTGCCCAGCGTGACGGGTGGCACCACAGCTGCGAGCGCGAGCCTCTCGGGAGGTAAATCCGCCCTGTCATCCCCCCCGCTGGAAGGGGACGAACGAGAGTTCTCGCAATCGGCGATATACATCTGCCGACGAAGCACCAGTCGCGAGACTTCGAATCCACCCTCCTCCATCGCCGGGGAGAAGCGGAATAGAGGGGAGTACGAAGCCGATGGTCATGGGGAGCCCGGCGGGGACGGAATCTTGTTAGGATATTCGCACGCGGTGGTATCCGGTACGGTTGGGGGTGTGGTAACGGGTGTCGGAGTCCTGGATAGTTCTAACGGGCTGGCGCACGTGAAGCGGGAGGATGGAGAGGATGACGAGGATGACGAGGACATCCAGGAGAGCCGAGTGGAGCCGCGGGATGAAGACGTGGTGGAAGTAGAAAGAACGCGAGAAGAGAGCGAAAAACCAGCGGGGCTCGGCCTAGGCAGTTGGGGTGGAGAATTAGAAAGACATTTGGGGTCCCCCGAGAGTGTGGAATTGGACGAGCTGGATCATCTTTTTGACTTTTAGAGAATCTCCTTTCACTTCCCTTGGGCTTACATTTGCCTGCTATGTATTATTGGCTGATTTATGGCTGCGTGGACCCGACCTATCTCTACTCTACTCTGTCCCACCACTACTACTTGCTTCTTTTTGCTACTATTACGCCACTTGTATTGTTTCTTCCTTCCTTCCTTTCCTTTCTGTGATTGGGCTGGATTGCGATTCCTACGCGGGTGTTGGTATTATTAGACAGGTTGGAGGGTTCTAGAATACGAGAGGCTGCTCTTCTTTTCCTTCTCCCACCCGCAGTTTGGGATGGCTGTTTTTCGTCATTGTTACTGGGAAAAAAAATCATGTACGATAGGATAAGTTCTCACGGTTTATTGGGAGTTGGAGTGCGCGGGTGGGGGTGGGGCTGTACAATATATCGTATATCATGGTTCCCTACAGCATTGTCTCATACCCGGTCGACATTGTCACATGTTTATCCCCGGTCGGGAAGAAGGAAAAGAAGGTGTGCAAGGCTTATCAGTGATTGCAACCACAACGACAACAACAGAATAGCGAGAGCCTTTGCGACAACTCCTCCTCTTTGAACATATTTATATTGAAAGCTTTCCATCTCAATTCGTAAGCAGTGTGGAAAGGGTAGAGAACCAGCGGGGCGTTTTCCGACGGCGGGTGAAAACCGGCCACCGGCACGATATAGGAACTTTACGGAAAACTGTGAGTATCATCCAACCATCGGGCTCAACCCAGTTTGTGCCATGTACTTGCACGCATATTATCGCAAGCCAAGATGAGGTCGGACAAGATAGAGATTTTTTTTTTCTTTCTTTCTTTTCCTTCTTCCCGTTTCGCGGGACGCGGGCGCAGTATCGCATCGTACGTAGCCGGTAGTGTGCATGGGTGGGTGGGTAGATTAGGAAGCGAACTGACTGAACTGACCTGACCGGTTGGGGCCGGGCTGGGCCGGGCTTGGTTTTGAATCCTAATCGTGAAAGCAAACAAAGTTGGAAAAGTGAGTGCTCGCTCCCTCGGCGGCGGCGGTTGGGAGTTGTTGTGTGGGTGGGTGCTGGGGTAATCATATTATTACTTGTTATTAAGTATGATGGAGTTATTTGGCGCGCCCTCGGGTTTTGTTTGGAAGTTTTTTTTTTACCGGGCGGTGGAAGGTTTCGGGGGGAATGTTTTCCGGGGTTGTGGAGCCGAGCTTGGGATATTATGGTGCTCCAGAGTATGATAATACTGGCGAGATTAATTTGGGCTTGGCGCGGGAGGGAGTGTTTTGTGTGGTAATTATGCCGTGGGGTGGCGGTTCGTAGGGTATGGGGTATGGGGTAGTTACCGGGGGCTTCAGTTGTGCTGCGCAGTGGTAGAGTAGAGTAGAGTAGAGTACCGTCGGGAAATCACTCGGGCGCTGTTTTGTTTTATTTGCTGGATCGCCTAGCACTGTGCTATTGGGGACATATATCATCATAGCCGTCTCCATGGTTGTCGAGAGGTAATCGTGGGCCATAGATACCGGTATTTGGTATAATAGATGATTGCGGCGCTAGGGAAGGTGTTACGAATCCTCGTAGTTCACGGGGTTATAAAGGTGGAAGGTCTTCCTTTCTTTCTTTCCCCTCTTGGGTGAAGAGAGTGCGATACGGTGGGAGAAACGCGATGGGGGGCAGGAGGGATAGTCTGCAAGGGGAGCAAGGGGGCAATACCGGTAGTCAATGATTGATCGCAGTCGATAGTGTGTTGCGATGGGCTGGTTATCCAATCAGCGCGCAAGCGAGATAGAAGGTCCAAACTTTCCAGTTACCTACAATGGAATAGAATACGGTACGATACGATAAGGCACTGTAGTACCCCCCCCCCCCCGACCCTCCAGCGTTTAATCGTGCGCAGCCTACTGTATGCCGGAGTAATGCGCATGTGGAAGGAAATGCACTTTACCATCCCGTCATCGCATCGCATCGCATCCACTCATTACGGATCCATAAACCCCGTACGTGACCCGTACGCCTGTGGGATAGAAACTTGCGCCACCGTGCTGATTAGCACTGCACTGTACAAATCCCATCCATATTCCGCCGGAGACTTGAAGACTCCAGCTGGTACCTAGGGCCCTAGCCTAGCCTCGCGCAGCACAGCTCATCCCAGCTTCAAATTGGGGAATAGGCAATCATATAGTCGACCAATCATGGGGCATTACTTGATAACAGGCAAACTGTTGGTCGGTTGAGGAGATTGGTATTGTATCATACTTGGCCTATTGTTCGACGTTGTGGGGATATAAGCTATGGCACGAAAAACAGCTAGTGCTGACTCTGTGCTAAAGAAGAAGGAATCACTCCGAGCCCCTCTGGTATGGAACCAAATACATGCATCGGCCCAAGGAAAGCCTCACTGTGAGGGAATGGAGGAGAATCAAAATCAAAGGTTGTTGTTGGTATGTAGGAAGGCACCAGTGAGGCTGATGTAGCAATAGGCTGCCAGACAATTAGGTGCCTGCGCCTCTAGGGTGACCAGCCATTGCGGTGAACTAAGAGGGATAATGTAATACTAGTAGCTACCTTAGCGGGAATGGGGAGTTTTGCTATAGGCAATAACAAGCGTGGGAGAGAGGGAATAGTAAGGTATGGAGCAGGTAGAGAGAAAGCTGGCACCAATCAGGCAGTCATGTACTACTAGAAGGTGTGAGACAGCAAAATGCTGCTTGGAGGAGGATAGTATAGCAGTAAAGTGTCAGTTGACATGACAAAGAGGGGAAGAGTAGAAGATAGGTACGTCCAAGCCACTAAAGAACCTCGGACATTGTCTTCATGTTTGATCAGGCATCCTTGAAGAAAGCAAGAGAATATAGAAATCGCCTATAACCTATTGAAGTGCTTTCTCCTGCTATGGATGGGTATTCCCTTCCTAGTTGTCTGTTATAAGGGAACTGCAGGGGTGCCAACCACACAAACAGAAGGCAGGCATGAAGTAAGAGCAGAACGGAGGGAAGAAAGCAGAGTTGGGGGATGCCGGTATGATAGAGGAACCCCATGCCTGTATACCTTGCGCGGGGAAGAAGGTTTTTGTGCCAAAAAAACCCCCCCAAGAAGCTGGAGAAACCAGCCTACATCCAGCACAGTGTGTGGAGGAGGCAGTACGAGAGGGGAGGGAAATAATAATGATAATTTTTGCCATCTTGACCCTCTCGGAGATAGGAAATAACTTTCACTCATCGGTGATGTACTAGTACACGGGGACGCCCCGCCCGCTGGCAAGGGACTGGCAACTAGTACACCTACGCTACTTGCGCGCACTGCATTACCCAGCCGCCCCCCACCATAGGGATCCAGCTCGCCCACGTTCTTATCGCACCGGCTCGACCGGGATTTTACCGTTTTCATCTGCTGGGTATTGATGGCTGCGATTAGTAGCGGGAACTAACTTACCCCCGGGGCGCCGTGAGACCCCATAGCTAAAGCATATATTTGGGACATTTAAGGATTACTCTTGGGCTACCCTCTCGGGTATTTCGCTTTCTTGTAGCCTTGGTTTCCCTACCACCCCTCATCCAGGAGCATGCTAACTCGCCATTGCCTGCTGCAGAGAGTGGTGCTTTCGGTGCATAGCTCCCCGAGGACATGGAGGGCGCTGTGCCCCAAGGCGGGGGCAGGCTTTGGTGATGGAGTTCAAGTCTCGGGGCCATGTCTTGGCCTATTTGGTAGATTATCTCAAATGGTAGGGCGAGCGACGAGGTGGATATGTATCATATCTCAATGCGCCCGATTTGAGGTTATGCGGGTGGAGGGTTCGGGAGGGCTGGTTGTTGGAGTTCAACACCGAAAGGTCACCCTGCGGTAATTCAGTACCAGCGCTGCACGGTACCACTGTATGTACTGTACCTATTGAGGCTGATGACCTCAGCCAAACCTTCCATCCCAATCATTGGCCTACCACTTCACACTTAGGATGGCGGCTTTGAATTATAAAAGCTCAGCCACATAATGTAGGTGTTTCCGGCACCATCCATCTCTGTGGCGGAATGTGCTGTTTTCCCTTTATGCGCTTTATGGTTCCGGCACTATGAGATTCGCACATCGGTGGTTACTTGGAGCCTAAGTTAAGCTTCACTTATACCTTTGGCAACGATCATAGCTACATTAGCAAAATTCCGTACAAGACCTTCTCAATACAAGTTCGAAAGTGGTACAATCAAACTTTCCACCACATCAATCTCTTCAGGCTGCGGGCAAAGACGTGGTTAAAGCTATCATAGCACAAACTTCTGTAAGTAGCACGCACTACGGCCTGCTCGCAGACAGGGGAGAGAGCAGAGCTCCAGCGCATCATTAAAGATATCGCAGTAGTTTCCAAAAATTCACCGATCCGCAAAAAGCAGACCGGGAGCGTCAATGTAGTTGTAGTTTTCAACTAGCAAAAATCAGAGCTCAGACAAGTCTTCACTGCTACTGATCTTGCCCGTGCACAGGGATGGGGAGGGAAGAGAAGGGGAGGAGGAGGAGGAGGAGGTTGGAGCTGTATTTATAGCCAGGGGAGTTTATGCCAGGGCTTAGTTTGGGTGGAATGCGGTGGTGGCGCGTGGTTTGGGGGGTCGAGTGGGTGTGCGTGGTGACTTTTGGATGTTCTGGGTTGGGTAGAGCATATGGTGTGAGTGCCTGCATGGTGTTCCCAACGGTCCGGTCCGTTGTTTTGGGGGTAGGGCTGGACGGACTATGGGTCATTGTTTTCCGTTCCTTGGTTGACAGGGCGCCCTATGCCCGGTGGTGAGCTCTGAAAATTAGTCTCATGCCCTCATGCCTCCCACCCGCCCTTTATGCTGAAATTTACCTCCCACGGCATGATATATGATACCGCTTTATCTATCACTAGGAATGCAGATTCAGACTGTGAACCCTCCCAAGCTAGGCTGCCATGCTTACCCCACAAAAACATCGGGACTAACTTATGATATAGCAAACAGTATCACGAGATCTAGCGACTTGAAGAACTGTGCCAGTATCTCAATTTTCCCATGAGCAGTTTAGTTTAATAAGCCGTCTGCCAATTCAACCACTGGCACTTGTAACTTAGCTGCTGGTATAATCATGAAGTGACTTTTCCATAAAATTTCCTTATGAGAATCTATTTTTATTTCTGATGAACGCACGAATGAATGAGTAACTCCTCGTTTCTCCCCCTTCAACTGGAATATTACTTGGGAGTACCATAAATTTGAACTACCGTAGTTCCCTAGTTATGTTTAACCTTTTATCTCATGCAAATGCTGCCGATCAAGCCCAAATTGTATGTACAGGAGGGAACCATGCTGTGATTGATGCAGAGCCAAAATCAAACGCGACACAAGGAATGAACAAGTGGAGATAGCAATTCGTTTTCCTCATATCATATCTCATTCCTGACTAAACCAAATCTAACCCGCCGATACCCAGGTCCTCGCCCTCCTCACCCAATATACCAACAGCTCCAGCGGTCCTTCTCCCAGCGGTTCTCCACAGAAATCTCTTGCTCCCGGCCTCCTCAGACCCCTCCTCATCCTGGATGGAGTTGATCCCCGTGTCCGCCGCCATCTTCTCATTGAACGCTTCGTAAAATAATTCACCTTCTTCTTCAAAAGGTGGCCTGGTGTATGCTGGCCCACGTCCCATTTCTGCAGCTTTCTCCCATGCGCGTTGGCAACCTAATAGCACGCGGGATGCAGTGGCCCAACCCGTTAGACGGGCAATTTCCCGCAATTTCATAACAACCCATTCCCGTTGTGCTTGGTCTTGATACTGTACGGCTGCAAAAAACAATGGCATCGAGGACTCAATTAACGAAGCCCCGAGAGCAGGGTTGATCTGACCGGTGGGGTGGGTCGGAACGAGGCCGGCGGTGATGCGGGCAATGTCGATTGCAAGTTTAGCCGTCTTCTGAGCTGCTACACCTGCGGCAATCATTGATACAGCGGGCATAGACGGGTGACATCGATGTAAGATTATTAAAGCCATGTTGTATAGTGATTGCAATGTTGCGATGGAGTATGTTCTAAAGTAGATTGCTGCGCCAAAGGGTGTGTTCTGCACAGGCATGTATTCAATCGGTAGAGGCTGGTATTCATGGCCCAGCGACTCTTGGAAGACATGAAAGGCCTTATAAATTTCTGCCCATTCTGTCTCTGCCAGGACAGTTGCAGCTTCAAGATCATCTTCCGATGGAAGTTCGTCCCTTGGAGCCGCGGCAGGGGGTTTATTAAAGTTGTGTGAGAGATTTTCTGCGAAAGCGGTAGGTAGACGAGGGGGGGCAGCAGGGGGTGGAATCATGCCAAAATGCATTTGATCAGGTGGGGGCCCCATTCCACGGCCTCGCCCCCCCGGAGGGCCTCTCATACCTGAGGGTCCACCAGCGCCCGGAGGCCCGCTTGGGGGTCCGCCAGGGAACCGCGGAGGGCCTCCCCGCCCCATCGGAGGCCCTTGCACGCCGGGCCCACCTGCGTGCGGAGGTGGGCCCCCTCTCCCTCTCCCTCTTCCCATTCCTCTCGGCGGCCCCCCCATCTCTGGCGGCGGAATCCACATACCCCCATTAGCCTTCTGCAGGGCCTTCTTCCGCTTCAAATCTCGCACCTGAAAGTCACAAAGTCTCCCTAGGAGCAAGAAAAAGTGGTCAGAAGAGCCATATGCTGTGCCTAGAGTACCGATTCGTGCCCGAGGAGGGCATTGGCTCCAGAAGACATAATCAAGACTGTAATGGATGTCAGTAAAAATATAGAATGACACAGGACTGGTTTTTGTAGGTCATGTCGTACACAAGGGGACACCCGCTCAGGACGGATTGATAGCAGTCCATCTTCGCAAACCACCAAAACATATCCTCCTGCAGCTGCATTGTCTCCTCCTCCTTCCGGCTGAATGGTGCGTCTGGCTTTTCGCCTGAACCATGTGGTCTTCTCTTCGCTCTGCCCATCATGTACGCCGTAAGGTTCTCATCCACTTCATTGACAACGGGCTGCCGTTTCATCTTCCGTAACCTAAGTAGAGAAGGCTGAGGTGCTGACTCGTGAGAGCCCTGCCCTTCACTCGCCCCGTCTTCTTCCATCATTGAAACTCTTCTGTTCAGTTTGTCGAAATCAATCTCCTTCAAGAGCTGCTTTGCGCCGTGAATATGGCTGCTCCATTTATCATGCTCAGCTGCCATAGTCTCGTAGTAACCCAAAACCAGTGTTGCGGTTAGAGTGGCTGCGTGTCCTCTATGTTTATCACTGGCAATCGCTTTCCCCAGTCTTCTGAGAGCGATATGATAATGCAGAAGCGAAGGATGCGTTGGTCCGCGGGTCAACTTGGATATGTGAAGACTGGATAGCGCCAATATTGCATGGAGAAGGGGTGGATGTGAGAGTGACAACATGGGAACTGTATACGACCACACATTTTGGGGGCCATTAAGCGCCACACCTGGAGTAAAGGCGATATGCGGATTTGGAGGATGTCGCTCAAACAACGATAAGCTGGGGCCTAGGACGTAAATGAAATGGCAAAATATTTTGGCTGTCGTATGATTCATCAATGGGGAAGAAGTCATAGTAGGGTGATATGTCGTGAGGACGCCTTGGTCTGGCAAGAATGACCTAAACGATATCCTATCATCCGGTAGATGCCTAGAATACGGCTCAATAACGCTCGATATATGCGCCCTCGGGCTTATCATCTCCTGTCCCGTAGGATCTATCATCATCTCATCCAAATCGCGAACCTCATAATCGTCCTCGTCGTCGTCATCTTCATCGTACATCTCGTCATGGTCGTCATCGTGCGGAAGATCGGCTGGTGCTTGGTGCAGCTGGATGAACTCCGGGCCGACAAAGTGGGCGCCGCTGAAGCTCGGGTCAGGAATTGCGGCAATGGTCGCCGGACTGGAAGGCGGCCCCGGCGACCCTGACGATGTCGCTACATACGGGTCAGCGTCGGGGAAACGACGGAATGCCTTCAACGTAAGTTTGGGCCCACAAATCAAGGGGAAAAGCAGCAATTATCGGTAAATATGATCCAATATAAATAAATATATTTAGGAAGTCAAAAGTAGAAGAACCCCAAAAGAATTACCCTCCACTAAGATGCCAAACAGGCGTCCCGGAGATGCGGAGCAAGGAGGGTAGAGGCACGGAAAGGAGGGACGTACAGCTCACAGTATTACAAGTAACAAGTGGGCGACGTGCTCTCGGGGGGGAAATCCACACCAGACTGTTCCCAGAACGAACTCACACGGGAAGGAGACGAAACCAAAGACAAACGCACACACCGGTGCTTGCACCAGCTCCAACAAAGCTCAAGGGGGAGACCTACGAATAAGGTTTTCATTATTCCTGAACATCCCTCCAGGTTCCTGAGCCGGCTGGTTGAATTGTTCTCCACCTGAGGCCACGGCATATTTCCGATCGATAGGGGGGTTAAAAGGGCATGAGTTTGGGTTACTTGTAGCCGAGGGATGGGTGGGTGCATAAGGAGTGGTCGGGGTACTAGTATACGCTCCAGAGCTCGATACGGGACCAAATACAGAGGGAGTCGGCTCGGAATCTAGAGGAGTGACGAACTGAGGCCTGTCGCTACCAGTAGGTGACCCAGGAAAGGCTGCACTAGCCGCGGAACCCGGGGCATGTGAGTAGTATGGCATGTATTGCTGCGCACCTTGGTCGTGCCCTTGGGCCACGGAGGCCTGCTGGGGTTGGCTGTATAGGTCTTGTTGTTGGTACTGGCCTTGGTGCCCGAGAGGATCTCCCACAGGTGTAACAGGGCCCTGTTGACCTAGGCCATGGAACATCTGCTGATGTTGCATCTGCTGTTCTTCATACATATGCCTAAGATGAGGAGGCTTGTTCTGATCCAGCGGTACACTGGCCTCTAGCTGACGGTAGTTGACCGGTGGGGCGGGAGCAATTGGTTGTAATGCCGATCCCGATCCCGATCCCGGAGCCGGAGCCGGTTGAATGGGATATGGCTGGATCAATCGTCGGTCCATTGGACCCCCTGCAGTTCCCACCATCCCTGGGCGATACATTCCATTCATGCCGTCCTTGAAAACTACGCGTTGATTGTAGCCCTCGCATACTCGTTTAGATTTAATGCAGTTTGCGCATGTTGGCCGTTCCTCTCCGCACTTTATGCGTCGCTTTCGGCAAGCTACAAACAAAAACAAAATGGGTCACTCGTTAACCACACATCCTCTTGCTCTGGGGTATATCTTATCCGTCCATCTTGTGCTATCTTAGAAAGAGTGAGAAATAGTGTAGCATACTTAAGCAACCTGTTTTGGTTCTTTTCCGTGAGGCCTTTGCAACCGCGGCCGCACTTGATGGAGCTGCTTTGCTATTCCCGCCATCCCCGCTGTCGGGTGGTGATACCGCCGCATTCTGCGCTGTTGAACTTGACGAGGTGTTGTCAGTTGCTTCGGGAGGGGAGTTCCCGTCGCCTAATTGTTGTGGTTGTTCATGTTGATGTTGCTGGTCGGAGGAACCAGTTTCATCAGCTCCACTAGCAGCTGAATGGGCCTGAGGTAACTGGGGCTCCATCATGTGGGATGGAGAAAAACTGCCGGTCGAGGAGAAAAGGGAGGAAAGAAAAGAAACGCGATGGTGAATATCTCTGATATGATAACCCAGACCACAAAGGCCAGCTAATGTGATAATTGTACTTCAGAACGCAATATTGCGTGTTGCGCAACAAATCCTTTATCAGACGAGAAGCCGATGGGGAGGGTATACTCGGGTAAGGGGAGATTGTCGACACAAACTCTCCTGTCGTCGCTCTGAACGCTGCTGATCAGACGAGAAATAATCAGATAGGCGAGTTGAAGGTGGATATAAATCCTCTTTCCCGATTCGCCCGAGACAGATCCTTCCGGCACCTTATGATTGTGACCTATCCTATCATGGCATGTTAAAAGCCCCCCTGCTCTGCACACCACACCACCCTTTTCACCTCCGCAGACTGCTAGCGCACCTCAGCGTTTCTTCAGGTAAGATTCAGCAGAGAGAAATAGAAACCCCTAAAAAAGGTGGTGATTTTCCCAGGGTGGAGAGGAAGAGATGTGGTGACACTACTATGGATGCCCCTTCCTAAATCTGGGAAACAGAACAACCCTTTCTTTCTTTCTTGTCGTGTGCACTGTGTGAGGAAGCACGGAGGTTTTTAGAGGAACTACAGTATTGCACTGGGAGAGCAAAAGCGGAAGAAAATAAGATTCCACGAGGCCTAGACACCCTCAAAGCAGAAAGTAAGGGGAGGATGAGGTTATGGAACGGAGAACAAGCCGCGGAATACGCATGATTCTCAAGCCCAGCGAGAAATTTTGATACACGGCTGGTGCAGTCTAGACTGCAAAATCCTATGTAGGCAAAAGAAATAGAGTAAGAACAACGCTGATAAAAATCGCGAAAAAGCAATATTATTGTCACAGTCTGCAGAAGAATGGGGGGCAAATGAACTTAGGCGGGGGCGAGAAAAGTGCAAAACGTGGGAAAGGGCAACTCAATTAGTTTACCATAACAGATGCGATCCCCCGCGAGAATCACAAAATGGGCACCACATTGCTATGCTAGGAAATGGAAAACATGTGAACAGGGTTATCAATAGGCGCAAAAAAAACGAGGAGGGAGACGGGGTCGCAGAATATAGCTGACAAGGAGAGAAAACAACCTACCGCAAGCACTTCTGCTGCGCTCAAGTTAAATTTACTCCTACTCGAATACAGTGCTCAAGCGCAGTACACCGTCGGCATCAGCCAAGTGCTCGAACTGCTCGAGTAACTGCAATGCACGACCACCACCTAGCGGCATAAGTGAAGGCACAGTAGTATGAATGGGAATGCGGTATGCTCTTGGATCATGATAATTGATAAGTTATTGACTGGGATATCCCCGAGAAAAAATCGCATCACTGGCTACTGCTTAGGACATTGATGGGATAACTAAGAGACCTGCAGTCGTGAGGCCCAGTCCGAGTTGGGTGCGGCCTCGGAAAAATACCGGCGCAAAGTTAGGTTGTTGTTTTTTTTGTTGTTGTTAAATCCTTGGATCTATGATATTCGCAAACACAGGAAAATCCCAGCCGGCGTCCAAAGGTATGGCCTAGAAAACCCAAATAACAAAAGAAACTTTAAACACCCTTTACCTGAAACAAATAAACGATAACAATGCTATCAAAGTCATCTATCATGACCATAGCAGTAAAAACAATTTATGATCCCAAATTGGACCCACTGGTAAAAGGAAAAACATCCAATCTAAGTGGAAAGTTAGCTATGTGTCTTGTGATAAAAGAAGAAAACTTTCCAACTAGCTCGCTTCCTCCCCTGTTTTTCTCTTATAGATTTGAATATCGGCGCAGATGAGCCATATAAACTACCGGTATGGCCTAGAACTTGTGTCGGCAGCCACGGAATACGGGACTATGTCTCCCCTCTCCCGAGCGTTGTGCGCGTAGTACACGCACTCCGAAGGAGAAACAGATCGGAGGTTGGGAGAGACACACAGGCAAAGCGTTTTTTTTCCCCTTTGAATCCTTAGACAATATCCCTTCCTGGGTGATGGATGGGGGTCCCCTCGGTCCAAGTGAGTACGGCAGAGCACTTTTCTCTACCAGGCACCAAAGCTGGTACGAATACTAGTACACTATGATGCTCTCCGTATATGGATCAACCCCACTACTGTGGTCGCAGCGGTCAGTCAGGAAGTTGAGTGTTGCTTTTTCCATAAATCCAACATGATCAAAACCCGGCACCTTTATTTTTTCTGAGCCGTCCCGCATCTCAAGACATCCTTGTCTGTGCGAGAATCTCGTGAAAAAAAGTGGAAGAAAAAGAAAAAAAAGAGTTCCCGATATATCGCTTTCTCAGCTGGATCTGTGAGGCGTCGCGCGCCGTCGGACTGTGTTGATGGCACATATGCGTAGTGGCAACTTATCTGTTACCTAAGCAGCCCACACGGCATGATAACCCAACCAGTCCAAGTACCTAAAGTTATGGCCCTGATGAGCGAAAAGCTTGTGCAAGATGCCGTACTCGAATACGGTACTACCGTAATGTTTGGGTAACTGCAGACTGCCATTGTTGTTGCTGTTGCACTGTATCATTGTTAGTGCTGGCGGCAACCTCCGATGGGAACACGCTACCGCATCGTGGCAACCATTCAAAGCGATCCAGTCAGAATTGGGATAATATTAACATCTGGTGCACTCGGGTAGTACGAAGCGTCTATCACTTGTATCTGGGTGTGCGTGAGGGCGGTACGACAGTTGGGCCCGGGAACAGGTGCCGGCACGCTAATAACTGCCCAGCTCTTTACCTCATGACTAGTATATGATATGACGGTTGGCTGGAGAAGGCAGTACCATACGATTGTGGGTAGAGATGTCTTTGAAATGTGCGGCGTTCCCGATGGTTCTAATTTCAACTGCCAACGACGTGCTGCCATGCCAATACTACACCAATACTGCTTCCGGGGGTACAACAGACACAGACATAAAATCTAGCATTAGCAGGCATAGAAAGACCCAATGCAGACATTCCCTAAGTTACCGCTCCACTGGCAATATTAAGCTAGTGACTAATGGCTCAAATGTGTGCCACTCGCTCGAGCAACTCTATGATTGAGTACCGTATCTCAAAAGCAACCTTTCCCTTCAATCCCGTGCAAAAGAAAAACTCAATTCCTTGATCGCCCGGCAAGTTCCGGGGAACCCTAGCTTTCTACGAATATTTTAAAAACCATTTCATCTGTCAATTCTGCCGCAAAGACGGATTAGGAGTGGGGGTATGATGAATGTAACTTCGAAAATAGAACAGACGAGCTAGGTTATCTGACAGGAACTGGGGTACTATTTATTTAAGTTTACTAGAAATGATACCAGTATTACAGTGAGCGGATGCTGGTATCATTGAAGCATTTGAATGGAACCGCCGATTACCGCGTACAAGACAAGGATTATTCTGCTGGCTAATCTAAATTAGCTATTCACTAAAGTTCTGGAGGGTATTTGTACTATCTAAGTGCCACATGGGAGGAATATGGCTAGGATAGGTGTAACGTTACAAGGCGTAAATATAAACTTATATGCCTTCGAGTTCCCTCAGGCAGCAGAAGCTGATTACTATCAAGTTGAATCAATTGATCAATCAAGTTAAAGTAGTACCAATGGCTAAATATAGAAATTCGTGCAGATGAGGGGTTGGCGGAGGGAATTTTTGGACAGCATGCAATACCGCTACTTTTCTTGTGCTCAGAATTTCTCCGCATGGCATCGCTAGGCGGATCTCCCATCTGCCATCGTTCAGAGGTCCTAACCCTTGGTCACTTTTAAGCCGGTGCAGTGTCACAGCCCCGCGCAAGACGCGGTTCGTGTCACATGGTAAGAGGCTCTAATCCTAAACAGGAAAGGTCTTACTTACTCTAGGCGTTCACCAGAAAAATTTACCCCCGGGAGCAACCACCCAAGGCCTCCCGACTACGACGCTTAGCCAACAGACCTCATCGTCACCAGTCAATTCCAATTATTGTTTTTTCTTAATTCACCTTCTCCACCCCCGTGCTCATGTTTGCAGTCAGCGGATGGAACCTCGAGGCTGTGCCCAAGACTCAAGTCGATGAATCGGTCAAAAAGAAGCGCAAATCAAAAAACCCCAAGTCTGCATCGAGCAGCAACGCTACTCCGATTGCGAACAAGAGATTCCCGGCAAAAGAAATCGCCAAGCCTAAAAGGGAAAAACAGACTGTGGTGACTCCAGAGAATGTTCTCGTGCTATACGAGAAGGTGATTGAGGGGAAGAAGCCGGCTAAGAAGTTGAAGGATCGGAAGAGGGGCAGGAAATCAGCAAAAAAAGATCCTTCGGAGGAAGCACCGTTGGCTCTAGCAAAGAAACGGAGCAAGCCGCACGACGAGGAAGCCGGCGAAGGACTGCCCTCCGAAAACGATGGCCAATCCGTTCCCCCTAAAAAGCAGAAACAGACTCGGGGGGTGAGAAGGGATACAAGCACGGCATCTACTACAGCTAATACTCAAGCCCAGTCTGGCTTAGCCGATAAAACTCTGGGATCGGCCCCCATCCCTACCTTAACCCCCCTCCAGCAGAAGATGCGTCAGAAACTCTCTTCAGCCCGGTTCCGGCATATCAATGAAATTCTTTATACTACACCTTCCGACTCCTCCCTTAGCCTATTCCACGAACAGCCCGAAATGTACCAAGAATATCACATGGGCTTCAGACGGCAAGTCGAGCTCTGGCCCGAAAATCCTGTTGATGTCTTCATCAAGCAGATACAGGAGCGAGGAAAAGTCAAATTTGAGCGGGGCCATAGTAAAAAATGGAACTCCGGTGCGGAGGGGAGCTCATTCCCTCTCCCAAGAGACAAGGAAGAGGGGTGGTGTACAGTGGCTGATCTTGGATGCGGGGATGCCAAAATAGCAGCTACAATCAACCACCAGAAGCCTCGGGGTAAAGCTCAAGTCAAAGTCCTTTCCTACGACCTCCAAGCTAGTACCCCAGACGTAACTGTCGCCGATATCGCACATCTACCCTTAGAGCCAGGTTCGGTAGACGTGGCCATATTCTGCTTGGCGCTTATGGGCACAAATTTCTTGGAATTTGTCGAGGAGGCACATCGGATCCTGAGAGGGAGAGGTGAACTTTGGGTCGCCGAGATCAAGTCTAGGTTTAACTGCTCTAGTGCAAATGAGGTGGAGGATGATGTAGAGATGGAGGAAAGGCTGAAAAAGGAGGATGGGCCCTACAAACCATTTGTGGATGCGCTTTCCAAGCGCGGTTTTGCCCTTAGGGGCACAGTGGATGCGGGGAATAGGATGTTTGTGAGGATGGAATTTGTGAAAATGCAGGAAAAGGCACAGAGGGGCGATGGAGATGGCGATAGCTGGAAGCCCAAGGTGAAGAAATTGAAGTTTGTCGAGAATGATGAGGTTCAAGAAGACCAGATTTTGAAGCCTTGTGTATATAAATTGAGGTAGGATGGTTGCTATGAGAACCCAGCTTTGGCGGTAGCATTGAATATGATCTCGATTGTTGGGAAATAGATATAGATAGATAGCAGAAGCGGAGGGGGGGTCACACGGTTGTTAAACGAGCCGACGGACAAACTCATTTTGAGTTTCTTCATGAAACAAGACACTGTGATTGACTATAAGTACAAGAAATAGCAACTTCTACTCGCTTGCTATGATATCAGTAGCTACATCCTGCCGCCATGGGGCGTAACTAACCCCCTCACAGAACTTATAGCATACCCCGCCAACATTAATTACTTGGAAAAGCAGGTATACGGAGGAGCATCACAAAGAATCACTCGGGCACACAAGACCTATCAAGACAGTGGTGGATCCTACAGTGAGACCAGCAAAGATTAAAATTTTAGAAAAAGGATCTCCTCATAGGTGCTTACACTCCCTTGAGAAAGCAAAAGCAAAAAAAACACTCTTACAGGACCCCCAGATTCAACCTACCCAGACCGGTACGATATTTGAAATACCAATGATGTAATACATAGAGAAACGTGGACGACACATTGAGTCACTCGGGTTATGATACACCGTATCAAACGCCCCGGATTGCCAAGTGGGGGTGATATGTGGCGCAAAGAGCGGTGTAACGTTTTTTTCTTCTGTGGGGTCAAGGTCTTTGCCGCCCTGCCGGTATGTGGGGGATTCGGTAGGCTGTGAAGATTTGCGGGTAAGGGGGCAGGGGGGGTTGGTCAGTGATGAGAATTCGTGAGGAGTGGGGCACTGGTGGGGGGATGAATACTGTGGTATCATACGGTATGGTGAGATTCAGGGTAGGTCTGCCGAACCGCCTTTCCCTAGCCCGGTAGCCTATCGATCCTTCGAAGAGCGGGATTTTGCGCTTGCCGCCGAGGCAAGGGTTGGTGAGCTATTTTCTTTCACTAAAAAAACAGGGCAGATAGAGGGTTTTCGCTGCATAAGGTGCCTCGCACTGCGCGCACACACGTACGTAAATTCGACAGACCAGGGACGGGCTCGATAGACTTTTGAGCCCACCCTAAGTCTCTCGAGTAAGAATTAATAAGTTGGGGGCAGTGGATGCGATCCAAACACTTGCAATGCGCCCAGAAGAACGCCTGGTGATAAGATACTCCCCTTTCTTTGGGGTGTTTGGGAGGTCGGTCGGACTTAGCGAATCATCGGCTCCGAAGTCCCTCTAAATAGCAAGGATCCATAGATAGGGCTGGTAAATCTGAGCGAGGAGGTTGTCTCTTATCTGCCGAAGCCCGGAATGAAGTGAGCAATGTGAATGCTGTACCAGTGCGGGGGGCGATGCTGGTTCTTGTGTTATATACTCGTAATGTCCTGACGTTTGTGAACACAACTGCTATTGCATACCGCCAAAATTCAGCTTTTTTGCCCTGATCTTGGCATCATGCAATAGCAGTTGTGTTCACAAACGTCAGGACATTACGAGTACTTGTAGTTTCCGGTTTCCACTTCGGTATGACTGAAAAGGGGAGCGGGAGTTATTTCTCATGGTTTGTATTGTAGAAGCATGATAAACACATCCCCACTGGGGCGTCTGTGGGAGAAGCCAAGGTCCGCGCCAACACCACGAGATCCGTGCCTGGTGCCGGGGACCGGAGGCGTATCGTCCCGAACTCCATTGTCTCTACTCATCCCAGGTAAGTACCCGCAAACAAGGGGGGTCCGTTTTACATGGGCTCAGACACGCACAGATCCTTTACATGTACCATATATTTTTCTAATCCCTGTATGCGGATACTTCTTGCTGGGAGGAAGTACCCGAGTAGAGTGTTCGAGGCATTTCGCCCAACTTTCCCTTAAGCCAACCGCCACCAGCCGAATGATGACGTTTGCAGTTACTGAATCTCATTCCCTTCTGCCATCGCGCAGGGTCAAATGGAAACTTTGTTTGCGTATGAGGTGGGAACGTAGCGAATAGACAGACTAGTCAGACAAAGGATAGTGGGTTATATTGATGAAGGGGAGAGGTTGGAGTGAAACAGGTGATCCATCACGGGAACGTGAATGGATGAGAGAATACGCCCTGGCTGAAAAAACACGCTGTTGCAATCAGGGCAGAATGCTCCAAGGGTTGGAAACCCTTACAGAATGCAGGTCCAGGGGCAAAGCAAACTACGGTCGAGATTTTTGAACTTCTGATCCCAATAGATCGCCATGATATTAGCCCAAAAATGGGTTTACAAGGCGCCTGAGCCGCTGAAACACTTCGTATACCGGTAGTTCCCGGACAGAGCTTATCGTTGGTCGCCCACTGTACCTCGCCCAAACACAACAAAACCACACCGGGATATAATAGTAATAAAAAGAACCAACATGCGCAATTCGTGTTCATTGTATTTAAGTTACCAAGGATTCCCACCCAATTATGTATTCAAGTGGCCAAGAATCTACAGTAGAGGTCGATACTATACTACTCACTCCATTGATGGACTTCGAAATCTCCTGCCCTGGAATCACTTGGGCAGAAGAACATGAAAATGAAGTCCAAGCGCCTAGAATTTGTACGGCAGCTCATATAAACAGACGGTTATTTCTAAATTCCTGAGCCCCAGAAGTTTACACAGACTCCAAAATTGCTACTATTTTTCTCAAATCTCCACGTGCCCATCACAAAAGCCAAACCCTCTGCTAAGAGAAAAATGGCTCTGACTGGAAAACTTCTAGCGGTTTTGTAAACCTACGAAATGCACGGTTTTGGAGTACAATGCACGACTAACGCCAGATATGTCACAGAACTGTATAATTTGTCTGCCATATTTCCGATTTTCCCCTGCTGTATATATTGAACCAGATGGTGCAAGGCCAGGGAGGTCTGTTGCAATGCGTCTTTCCCGTTAGAAAGGCCTAGCTTTTCAGGTCCTCTGGTAGCCGGGCGCTTCTCACACGCCGCAAGTGCGCTAGGAAGTAATTACAAATTTGTATCCTAAGTCGCGATGTGCTGAAGGGGCTATTAAGGATTTTCCCTACCATTTATGCGCGGTATAGGATGGCCTGGCTGTGGTGCCTTACCGCTAGTTTTAGAGTTTTAGGCTCAGTGTTGGGTGAATTCGGTACGCCTCTGGGCTTAACGACGAGTGATATTATATGATCAACTGTCTTACCGAGTTTCAGGTCTCTCCAATTGAGATGGGTAAGGAGGCTTTGGTGGTGGAGCCCTTCCTTTAAAGGCAAGTATTGTACTGAAGAATGACACCTCTCCAGTTATTATGAAGCGGAAACATGTGCAAGTCTTAACTTGAGGGTCCATCAGGCAGCTAGTTAGAGAATTATTATTCTTTTGTCAGCAAGTTCTAACCCCTCAGCTGAGTTGCCATGCGCCCTGTATGCGTGCTGATAGCGCGTTAATTGGAAATAGTAATATTCTGTGCAGTCATCTTCTATAGGATAGATGCTAAAAATATGCTGCCTTGGGAAATATAGATATTGAGAAGGGTTTTGGTCTTGCTCAGAGTGCGAGTGCTATCCCGGGAAGTGTTTCATTGGACCTCATTAAGAGCTTTATCTATACATTGCAAGTAACTAAGTAGCATAGTGGGTCCTTGTGCGGCATAATCCGAAACGTACTCGAGCAAGCAAGGGGAACCAAAGGTTGAGGAGCGCCCTGGTGGCCTTACTTTCAGCATGAGCGGTATCCCTGTCATAGCTTGGACTTAATACTCCACAACTTTATTAGCTATGGCGAAGCTCTAATACTAGCGGGGCACGCTAGCCCTAGTCCTCTTTCGCTTCAGGGCTGAGTCGAGCGCAGTGAAAATTATGCTGGAACAATGGGTGGATGCTTGAGTAACGACTGAACGTCAAGGAGAAAATACTCGACACTTGGGTAAGGTTGGGATGCGCGTCTTGGCGGGTATCCTGCTTCGTAACGTTTGACTTACCGCTGCTCTAAGTCCCCTTTCTCAGACTCTTTGTTCAATCATCCTTCCACCTTCAATCAAGATTGTTAAGCGCTGACTCCTGCATCAATCGAAAAACGGTCCGATGCCACAAGTGAAATCCCTCAATCCAGAGGGAGCTTTGTTTATATTTGTGGAAGGGGTGAGTTCCCCGATTGGTGGGAAATGGCTCTCCGCTATCTCGATGACCTGGATATATCGCTGTCCCATACTTGGAGTGAGATTAAATGTTCGGAAGCGGCAACCGCCAACTACGAACTCAACAGCTGAGAAAACTCTGAAGATACTACGAAAATCACGGAGTCAGAGGAGACCCAAACACACTCAATAGAAAGGTTTTGCAGGTTTTATCCCGGTGTCTGGTCTGCTGTGCCGGCTTAGCCGTCGGTCGCTGGTTCTAGACGCTTAATCTCACCCTTACTTGCGCTTAAAATAAGTTATAGTGCTGTAACTTACATGCAAGTGCTGTACCCTACGGTACGGTCTCGACCATGGATATCTTGACATTGTAAACGCGAGGGGGGACTGGCTCTTCCTTCTCTTATCACTCTCCTTGCTGCTATGCAGGTGACAATTTTTGATTTTGGAGTCATTGTTGGCTTTGTGGTTAGTGTTCACAAGCTAATATTGTTGTTTTGGTTTTGGTTTGTTGTCGCATTGCAGACCTACCGGTATGTATCGTACGGTAACTTATTTTAAGCGCGAGTATGTGAGTCCCAAATTTCATTGGACCAAAACCTGACCTGTTGTCTCGAATCATCCGTTGTTCTAGGCAGATTCTTTGGATATTTGCCGCCTGGCCGCGGGGATATTAGGGTGCAACTGCGCTGCATGATAGAAGCTGGAATAATCAGAGCTCGTGCTAGGGCGTCTAGGATTCCCCTCTTTGGATTGAAGGGGGACAATCGCAGCGAAAGACCCTGGTTTTTAGTTCTCCCCTGGGACAGGTAAAAGGAAAAAAGACAATGGACTTTTCTCAGGGAGGCAACTCTGACGTGCAAGCGCGAGGTCTAATTATTCTAGTTCCTACTGTGCGAGCACCAGCGAGATGTTCCCTTCAAGGCAGGTATTATTTTCCGCGCTAAACCCAAATTAACTTCTCAGTAACTTTCTGGTCTGGTTGCACTGTACGACGACGGTGCTGTACTTGGTGCTTCATAAAGTATTCGGATGAATTAGCGCCAAGATCTGAGCTGTTAGGTGCAAGCTGGGACATCTTGGCGCCAACTCATCCGAATACTTTATGAATCGCCAAGTACTCTGGTGGTACGCCTGAATTCTTGGCATTTCCCCAGCCAGCACGAGACGCCCAATCCAAGGCCCACCGGCAACTTGTCCTAAGATACGGAATTATGGTACATGAATTAGTCGACTTGATGTGGGTATGCGGGCTAAGAGCCTATTCAAAATTGAGGTTATTTTCGTAACAGATTCCTGCCTGATACGGTACCGGCATATGAGATTTATTGAGTTGTCAATATCTTACCTGAACCAATATTGAAACTCTTGCGTCTGCCTTGGAATTGCGAATAATCTCTTGAATTTCTTGAATGAAAACTCGAGCTACATCATTGGAAACACCATTGAGTTGATCCTGGCGGGGTTGGGAGGTATGATGAGAAGTTCAGATAGAGAGTTTCCAAACAGGGCAATAGGGCGTATGATGCCAGAATTCAGGCCTACCGTTCAAACGGCAGCCTGAAATAGGCAGCTCTGCGCTGTGCATCTTCGTATCCGTACCTATTGGAAGATGGCAACTGAGCATACCCAGGAATATGATAATGCGCTAGACATTCAGGCTTTTTCCGAAGGCTATTGCACCAATAGTATTGCCCCATGGGGCGAATAGACACCCCAGTGTCCGTGCTTCGGGAACGGTACAAAAGTAAAGGGGAGGCAATTGCACAATAACCTTTCCCTATGGTTCGTTTTAGGATATGCGCAGTGGCTGTATAGGTAGCTGATCGCTGCGGGTCTATCAGCGGGGTCCTCTATCAGCCTGGGAGTTTGTGTGCTTGTATATGCTACCATAGTCCCCGTCTCTTCTCGCCTTGTTCTTTCCTCCTACTTGCCTCCAGCTGGTGATTCTGCAATAGTGCTATTCTTCAAACCGGCTTGACCCGCAAACGCGTATTATTATTCCTCTTCCCTCTCGCGACTATCAGTTCATTTCGTTCGGAGCCCTTTTTACTATCAGCGCCTTGCTTTTGACCTCTGGGCACATCTCAGATCTACCACCCCCGCAAGGTAATTCCTGACCTTTTCTTCAGACCTAGGGTCCTTAGCACCTGGGACGTAATTAACAGCTTCCAGAAAAGTGAATATTATAGCCACCCTTCGATAAATCGGCTGCTTAGGGAAGGGAGCCTTAATCTTATGGGCGCTCAACAAACCGAGTATAACGATGAGTTCCACATATCGAAGGTTTATCCCTATCGCCTCTTAAGTAAGCTTCCCAAGTTTTACTGATAACCGAACTATGGTGGCTGTAGTGGTGTTTGTAGATACTTTGCGAGCGGTGGGAAATGTCGCTTTGGAGGTAGTTGCAAATTCTCCCACGATAACGGTTCATCCTCCTCTTCCGCCCCGGCCAAGGCAAAGCGCGCTTGCCAATTCTTCCAAAAGGGCCGATGCACGCACGGTGATGAATGCAAATATTCTCACGACCCCAATCTTCCAAAAATTGTCGAAGACCCGTCTAGTGCGGAGTCCCTTTATCGTGGATGGAGCAAGTTGCTCGGAAGAAGAAAAAACTATGGGAGCGTGCAGGCCCCCCCCCATCTGATGAGTGATCAAATGGAGAAGTTTCTTTTAGATGCACTGCAAATCCTCGAAATTGGGACTACAGAAACCATCCAACAATTGATTAGAGACCTCGGCTCTGAAGAAGGGCTTCGCCGAATAGCTCAGATCGTTGAGGCCACTTTCGCACCCGGCTATTCGCTTCAGAGACTCTCGTTTAAGAAACACGCCATCCCATTTTTGAAGGTTATGGCCCACGAATCAATGCGGAATTCGTTGATTCTTGAGAAAGAAGTGGGGACTGTTTTCAGCTTCATGTACGGCCCCGATGGCCGAAGAGGCATCCAATTTTTTCGACGAGTTGCAGATAATCTGCCACAGTTATCGAGAACGGACGATCAAGTGGACTTCGAGAGTACATTTTCTGCCGCAACCTCGGCGCTGTTTAATACTCTGAATATGAATCAGAGTGCATCAGTTCAGGAAGAATTCAAACCAATCGTTGACGCCTTAAGCGCATGCGCCACGAAGAACGGTTCCGATGCTATATTTAATTATGCGTTTCGTGCTTCTCAAGACGAGCTTAGTCGGATCCAGGCTCTTCTCAATATGGGTGATGCAATCCCGCGATCGGGGAGCGTAGTGCCATTGCGATTCGCAGGGAACCCCAGGCTGCAGTATCAGACGCAGGTAGACTTCCCGGGTGATTTATCCCTCGAGGGCCCAAGACACGACAACGACCACTCTGATATCTCCAAAATCCGTATTTTACCATCGGCAGAGGAGATACTATCTCACCGGAATGAATTTCTTCCCCAAAGGTCATTGGATAGCCCCCATCACCTAGAGGGTATTTCGCGGGCCTTAGATTTTCAATTCCGATTGCTCAGAGAAGATACCTCCGGTCAACTCCGGGAAGCTGTGCGAGTGGTCAACGAGGATTGGAAAGAGCTTATAGAGACCAAGAAAAAGGCAAGGAAGGATAAGGGGCGCAAATCTGAAATTCATACGTTGATCTACAAAAACGCACTAATCGAAGAGGTAGAGTTCAGCGCAAAGGAAGGACTTGTACTCACAATGACTTTCGACCAACCGAGCCGAGTGACAAAACTCTCGGACGCAGCACGCCTTGAGTGGTGGAATAGGTCAAAATACATGGCTATTGGCTCCCTTCTATGTCTAATGGATAGCTCGAAGAGAAGCACCTTCTTCGTGGTTTGTCAAAGGGATGTAAAGAAAGCTAAGCCGTGGCAAACCCTCGGCACGAGACGCGATGAGACTGTTTGGGACCTCGCTTCCAATCCCGAAAGGTGTATGGTTAAGTTTCGCTTTGCCGAGTCGATTTCACAAAACGATATCGTCAATATTTTCAATTCAGTCACAGGATTCGGGAATGCTGATACCACCAGAGCCCTGGTTGAGTTTCCGGGGATACTTTTCGCCTCCTTTGATCCAGTTCTAAAAACCTTGCAGCAGCTATCGAAGAGCTCAAGACTCCCATTTCAAAAATGGCTTGCCCCGTCACCCGTTTATCACTACTCTCCGGACCCCAAGTCTGAGTACACACTTGTCCCACCTCCCCTATATATGACGAGGCCAGGAACAGAGCTAGATTTGAGTGGCATTACCAGTGGATACCCGTTGAAGTACTCAATAGATCGCCTTTTCAGGATGGAAGAATTAGAAGCCCATACCACTCTTGATAAAGGCCAGTGTCGGGCAATGATTGCCAGTTTGAGTCAAGAGCTGTCCTTGATCCAAGGGCCGCCGGGGACAGGAAAGTCATATCTTGGGGTGCAGATTATTAAGGTTTTGTTAGCAAACCGATTAAAGACCAAAATTGGTCCTATCATATGCGTGTATGGCCACCTTTCCCGTTCATATCCTCGGCTACTATTGGCAGAACTAAAATCTGACTCTGAGAACTACCAGTTGCTATACGAACCATGCTCTTGATCAATTTCTAAAGCATCTTCTTGATGAAGGGATAACGGATGTTGTTCGCATCGGATCCCGCTCCAAGGACGAAGAAATAGCATCCCTCTCATTGAAAAATGTCTGTCAGCTATCTCAAGGGCCTACTGTAATCGAAAGACGTGAGATCGGGAAAACCATGCATCGCTTGGAAGGTATTAGCGAGGAGATGGACCGTGTTCGCGTTCAGTTACTCAACCCGGACCGGCCGTATAGCTTGAAAAGGTATCTTGAGGATCACCAACCTAGGGCCTACGCCACATTATTTAGCTTTGATGAATACGGATCCACAAAGTATGGTGGAGACGGATTCATAGGGCAGGATGAAGATGGATTCATAGAGCAGGATGAAGATGGATTCATAGAGCAGGATGAATACGGATTCACAGAGCAGGATGAATACGGATTCACAACTGTCAGAAGAAAACCCCGGGGTGGGGATCGTGCGGTCATTGAAAACTGGATCAGGCATAACGACCCGGCCTACCCTTATCTTGTAACAACCAATAGGCCAATCGATGAACTTTTGGGACTAGATATTCGATATATGTCCTACGAGGAGAAATTGAAGCTTAGGCAATACTGGCTTGATGACATGACAACTGTTGCGAGTTCAGAACTTCTCCGGGGGGTTGACGAACATATGGAATGCCGTGCACATCTCAGCAAGCAGTACCAAGAGCAGGAACGTCGATGCCTTTTGGCTAGTAAAGTTATTGGGGTAACCACCACAGGGTTCGCATCAAGATCGGAGCTTATCCGCTCTCTTACGGCGAAAGTCTTGATGTGTGAAGAGGCTGCGGAGGTCCTGGAAGCCCACATCCTAAGTGCGTTACTGCCGACGCTAGAGCAGACTATTCTCATTGGAGATCATCAACAGCTACGGCCCCAGATCACGAATCACGACTTCTCTGTTGAAAATCCCCGGGGAGGAGCAAAATATGGGTTAGACACCTCGCTGTTTGAGCGTACAGCCGAACATGAAAGGTACGGAGGTAGGAAATTCCCTATCGCAGAGTTGGAGACACAAAGACGGATGCATCCATCTATTTCTGCCTTGATCAGGAACACACTTTACCCTAAATTACAAGATCACTCTGATACGCTCAAAAACCCTCCCGTCCCGGGCTTGGCGAAGCGGCTATTTTGGATGGATCATAGACATCTCGAAGCAGGAGCAGATAAAATGGAATTGATACAGACTTCCCACGCGAACGATTTCGAAGTCGATATGGTTGTTGGGCTCGTGAGACATTTGTCTCGACAGGGTGTGTACAAGAGTGGCGATATCGCAGTATTGACACCCTACTTAAGACAGATGTTTAATCTAAAAAAAAAATTGGGCTCGGTTTTTGAAGTTGTAGTTGGAGACAAAGATCAGGAACAGCTCGATTTGGAGGAATTAAAGGAAGACGGGGATTTGGAACCAGACCCACCAATCACGAGACAAAGGGAAATTAAGAAAGGGAACTTACTAAGCGAAGTAAGAGTTGCTACCGTGGATAATTTTCAAGTAAGTATAGACCGCCGATTCGTCGAGACCTTGTGACTGAATTTTATGTGAATCCATCAGGGGGAAGAGGCCAAGGTTGTGGTAATATCGCTAGTCAGAAGCAATGACGCCAACAAATGTGGATTTTTGAGAACCCCGAACAGGATCAACGTGCTCCTAAGGTAAACTCCATGCTATTAGGCTTACAATCCATTGCTAAATGTATGGGTAGTCGTGCCCAACATGGGATGTACATTTTTGGCAATGCCGCCACCTGCGCTGGGGTAAAAATGTGGTCAGATGTTATCGGTATGTTCGAACAAGAGGGCAACATCGACGAGAAACTTCAGCTCCGCTGTCCCCGGCACCCGGATACCCTGATAAATGTCAAGACTCCTGAGGAATTTCATGTCTTCTCTCCCGAAGGCGGATGTATGCAGCGCTGCGAGTGGAGATTAGACTGCGGTCATCCATGCGTCAAAAAATGTCATTCGGATACACTCCATAGGAGCACAGTATGTATGGATAAGTGCGAGCGGATCTTTAAGCACTGCGATCATGCTTGCCCTAAACCATGCGGGGTTGCTTGTGGCAACTGTGTCGTATCGGTACCTGGAGCCGTCCTGCTGTGTGGGCATATATCATCGACCCTGGAATGTTTCGAACTCCAAGACCTCACAAGTGTCAAATGCAAGGTGGTGGTCAAGCGAACTCTTCCCACATGCGGGCATGCGGTATCTCTAAAATGTTTTATCAATGTCGACGGGTACAAATGCAACGAGCCATGTGGGGCAATGCTTCCTTGTGGCCACCAATGCACGTCGAAATGCAAGAAATGCACTAGGCGGATCGATCTTGGGGATGGGCTACAGACTGTTACGAACCATGGCAAATGTAAGGTTGCTTGCGGAAGGAAATTCGCCAACTGCAGGCATAGTTGCAGTGTGCCTTGTCATGATGGTGACCCCTGTAAGCCGTGCAATCAGCCCTGCGAGGTTATCTGCGCACATTCGCGTTGCGGGAAGAAATGCTCAGAGGCCTGTGCTCCGTGCGCTGAAGAATGTCGGTGGTCGTGCAAGCACCGAGGAGTCCGTTGTGAGATGCCATGCGCCGCTCCTTGCGATATTAACCCGTGTTCCGAACGCTGCGACCTGCAGCTTGCGTGCTCTCACCAATGCCCCTCTGTCTGCGGAGAAGAATGCCCATCAGAAAAATACTGCCAGGAATGCGGAAGTGACGAAATATTGGACAGAGAGGTCGACCTGATCATGTTCGAGACTTACCGCAATATCAATCTGGACGAGGATCCAATCATCATTCCCAAATGCGGGCATTTCTATACCTTGGACACATATGACAACCATATGGACCTAAAAAGGGTGTATAGACTTAATATGTCTGGCAAAATTGTTGGTCCAAGACCGCTTGACGGGAGCGACGAACCGGCCGATGGAGACTCAGTGAAGGAAGAGTTGAAAATCAAAAATTGTCCTGATTGTAGAGCTCCACTCAGGGATATACATCGATATAACCGTATCGTTAAATCTGCAAGCCTTGACGAAGCCACACGGCGCTTCTGTATCAGTAGCAATATTGAGCTTGTCAGACTATTCAACGAGGTTTCGGAAGCGGAAGATCTACGGGAGGCCAGCCGGGGAGATTTTAAACGAGACCTGAGAACTAGACGTGTGGGTGACCCGGGGGCCTCCGCGGCACTAACGGGTCGTGTGAAGCGCAACACAGGCCTTGTCAAACGACTGCAAGCCTATGTTTTGAAGGTTAAGGAGGAGGAGCAACCTTATGGCAAAGTTCGCCAGCTGGTGCTCAATGCCGAAAGGCGCAAGGGCACACAAAGCAACTTTGTTATCGATAGCTCGATGGTCCAATTCGGGTTCAGACTGAAAGGTCAATTGCTATTTTTCCAGTTGCGTTGGGCGGATTTATGGGACAGGCACGAAATTAGCACCGACTCGACTCTCCCCGAAGGTCTCCGCAAAACACATAGAAAAGCAATCCTCACGCAAGTGAAGAAAATGTGGATAGAATGCGGAACACTTGTCACCGAGTGTCAGGATGTAAAGATGGAAAAGCAGGAGTGCGAAGCGCGAATTTACCAGGCACAGTTCTTCGCACTCTACCGGAACAAACTGATCAGCGACAGAGAAACTAGGCCACTTGAAGTTGGAATGGCCAATCTCGGTCTTCGCCATGCCGAACCGTTACCTCAAGAACCAATTCCTGAAGATGCCGGGACGGAGAACCTTGAGGGAATACACGAATCCCTTGATCACTGCGAATATCTCTGCAGGAAACTCCCAGGAACTGTTGGCCCCCTAAAAGATAGGGTCGACCAGGCCCGTCGGTTACTCAAGGGTGGAGTATTCTATGCTCCTGTTAGTGCAGAGGAAAGGAGGCTTGTTCACTTGGCAATGAGCGCAGAATTTAGTAGCACGGGAAGATGGTACACCTGCCCCAATGGTCATCCGGTAAGTAAAGGATCGCAGCCATCATAAATCCGGGTGTAATCTAACCGATTGCCAAATAGTTCACAATTGGAAACTGTGGAATGGCCCGTGAGGCGAGGCCTTGCCCAGAGTGCGGTGAAACAATTGGAGGAACAGGTTATCAACTTGCGGAAGGTGTTAGACGTGCGGAGGAGTATGCAGTGTTCGACCCCCAACACGGGAGAGGCGAGGGATAGCGCTATACAGAGTGATTCACTACTTATGATTTACCGTTTACCGTTTTATTTCTTTCAGAAGCATATTTTCAATGCTGGTTTACAACGTTGATCATTAAAGCCAATAGGTTTTTGTTTTTGTTTAGTTATTTCATGGCAATTATTTATATCAATGAAATGGTATAGTTTATTTCTCAACGAAGGGGGGGGCCATCCAGAATGGAGTATCAATTCATCAGATAGGGATAAATTCAATCTGGACGGTTGGGAAATCCTCTAGGCTACCAATATCATATGTGAATATGAATCTCCCCAAGTCAGTGCAAATACGAAGTGGGCGGGTATCTCAGTGTCAGAATAAAAGCAGAGCTACGCTATCCCTTAGGCTGTCTAAAAGAATTGGTTACTAGCACGCTAAGGCCAGATTTAGGCAGCCGCGAGCTGTACTCGAGTACGGTACTTAGTCAGGAAATAGGATTCTTGGGTCTTTTCAAAGCTCAAATGACTCAGCCCTTGGGGTCGGCTTAAATATTCCCTCCACTCAAATTGCTCCAAAATAGCCTTGGCGATTTGAGGCACAAGAATTCATTATCACCACGCTCAAGGGATAGCTCCAAGAGTTTTTTCAAGTGTCGTAATGGCTATGATACCGGTATGATACTTGCTTTGTTAACCAATGCCGTAGGGACTAGGGTGACTAAGCCCTGCCGTATGTACTAGTACGGTACTCGAGTACAGTAGTCAAAGACATGCTTCTTCCCCCCTATCTTCCCTCCAAGTGCAATTTGCACTTTCAGAAACACCACGTACACTATCTCGAGATTTCCGCGTAACGTGACCTGTCAGGTTACACGAATACCATATGGATCCCTCTGTCCCGCCTTTTGGTTCGAGC
>Ga0307517_10000265_pt1 | contig 89982 bp, 84 predicted proteins | sample 23_EM_MG_FD_194515 | JGI IMG/M metagenome (GOLD analysis project Ga0307517, IMG submission 194515) | Populus trichocarpa ectomycorrhiza microbial communities from riparian zone in the Pacific Northwest, United States - 23_EM | ecosystem: Host-associated > Plants > Roots > Unclassified | place...
GGGTCTTAGTTTGTGCAATTCTTTCATCTTGTCTTCTTATTGTGTATGCGAGTTGAGTTTCTTCTCTTTTCATTGCCTTTTTGCTTATATTAAAAGTTTGTCCTATATTTCTCATCATTTTTCTCCTCTTTTTATACATCTTTCTTCTCATTTGACAAAGGTTACTCTTTCTTTCTGCACTGTTATTACTTGTGTGTTGTCTTTCCCTTTCTTGTTCTCTTTCGGCCAGTGGGTAGGGCCTCGTACTCCCACTCCCGAGGGGAGCTCCATATGAGCTTGTCGGTATGGCTCTGTTGAGTGTTGTAGATAGGCTGCCTTGCTTGCCTGGTATCCTGTCTCCTCTCAATTGCTCTCTGGGTACTGCTACACCAGTAGTGGTACCCACTACTGTGCCTGATGTAGGCCTTATTTGCATCCTTTGGGGTTGTTCTGCAGTTGTTGTTTCCATCATCTCAGTTGCTTCTTCCCTTGTGTTAGTTGTCTCCTTACATGTTGTGTTTCCCTCTCAGACTCTTCAATGTACCCGCCCTAGCAGTAGGTTTGGTCCTGTACTATACTCTGTCTCTAGAATCAATCAACTTAATTCCTAACCCTAACCTGTAACCAGCCACATGTGGCTGACTGTGGCGCAGGGGTGGCTAGTACCGGTGTGGCTGTGTCGCTGCGTGGCTGCTGTGGCTTGTATGGAACGCCCCTGTGGCTAGTACGTGCGGCGCGGTAGCTGCGTGGCTGTGTGGCTTGGGGTGTGGCTGTATGGCCGTCATGTGACGTGGCGTCGGGTGGCCGAAGGTGGCTATGTGGCTTGGACACATGTGACCGCGTAAAGTGACTTCCCGAATAGGAAGTCCGGTCCCCTTACCACATTAGGAAATGTAATTACATTTGCCAACTCGGTAAGTCTTCTTCATTCCGAGTTAAATTACTGAATCCAGAAACACACCCGGGGGCCTGCACATGCATCATGCATGTCAGCGCGCATGAGTCACACTCATGCGGTCATCATCACACGGATATCTCGGATGCGCTTCGGCTGCTCTAGGCAAACCCGTTTGCGAGATCCTTCCGGTTCCGGCGCGCATATAGGACTTTTCGTCACGATCGGACGTTTGCTTGCGCTATCGAGCACGCCTTTACGCACGAAATAATCGCTCACACCATCACGGAGGTAATGGTGCGCGATTTCCGTCCACACTACCACATATTACGCACACCACACTGTAATACTCCCGGATCGTCTCCGATCCGAGAGCTTTGTTCCCCCACGAGTTTGAGGATAAATACTCCCCTCTCTCCGGTGTCTGAAGAGTTTCTTGGATCAGAGACGAAACAGCAGCAGCTACTATTACAACCACACCAGTCATAGATCCGCCTGTCACGCCAGCTTTTTGTCAACAGAAACTCTTACCCTCACTCCCCTCTTTGTCTACGCAGTAGCCCCTTCACCTCGCTCGCTTCGCTTGCTCGGTACCTAACCCTAATGACGACTACAGACAGTTGTTGCAAAAACTCTTGAAGTTGGACAATACTACCTCCATGGAGCATGAACTTGTAAGCTACTTCTTGAATACTATGGTATATGTCAACTAATTGGACACTAATAAATGAAATGATAAGTGGCAAGCACTCGTTCTACGGATTGTTAAAGCATGGCCGGCGTCTATGCAGAACTGTGTCCTTGCTCAACTGGGCTTTAATGCCAAACCTGCCTCGCCAGATGGTCAAGAAGAGTCTGCAACTGACCATGTTGCTGCTAGGGGTAAAGATGATCCGAGTCTGTTTCCAACTTGAATTTCAATAAAGATTTCGCTGACAGGTCATTAGCTCTTGCCTTACAAAATCAGACTCTGCCTGGTAATAATGCAGCAATCATTCCTGCATTCACGAGTATTAACTCGACTGCTATGACCTCGAGCAATGTTTCAACCGCTGTCAACCACTCTGTACCAATGGCCCCCGCATCAGCCCCGACTGTCTCTGTTGTCATCCCTCTTCGCGCTGCTCCTATCTCCCATAAGTTTTCCTGTTCTTCCCTCCATTCTTTGCTAGCAAGTCCTGTACTAATTGTAACTAGGTCACGAGGAGAACATTCTTGCGAATCAGGTGCAAATGGCTAGTAGTACAATTATCCCTCAGAATTCTGGTGTGTATGTTCCAAAGCTGCATCGCATATTGGTAACTAACCTGCATGTTTATAGATGACAATAATACTCAACATCAAATGGCAGTCGCCTCGGGTAGTTCTCGAGTTCAGCCAACAGGCTCATTGCCAGATGTCGAGCCAGATCATATGCTCGGTAAGTCACGATTTCGTCTTGATATCTTATTAACCTCCATTTATTCTAACTTCGCTTTTCTGTATAGTGGATGAGGCACCTGTGGAAGCACCTGCAGTAAGTTGCAGAGTTTTTTGACTGCCCAGTGCAAATTAACTAATAACATATGTCTAGGATGTGGTAATGATTGACGATGGAGAAAGCTCGAGTTTGGAGAGTGAGACTGCGGACCTACTTGAGCTCCGCCTAAATCATGCTCGCGGAGACTATGCCGAGGTCGACAGGATTCTTCTCCAATTGCAAGGAAAGCCGAGCGATGATCTGCAGGCTATGGTTGCTTCTAGACCAGATATCCTCGACGTTCTTGCGGTTCAGCTTACTACCCCTGCCGGGATTCTTCGGGGTATGGAACTTCTTGTTGAGCTTTCCAATCGCAAGGCAGGTCAGAAAAGGATTGTGGTTTCCTTTGAGGAGTTGGGGCTTTTCATGAATAACAACTCAGAAGCTGCAGAACTTACCTCCGACCTGATGCTCCAGAAAATGCTAACTGTCTCTGGTCCCGCTCATGAGTTCATAGCCAACAATAAGGTAGAGGCCGAGGAGGCAAGAATAAAGGCCATCCTGTCTTATATTAACTTCTACCTCACGGTGGAGGTTGGCGTGGCTCCAATGCTCAGGGCCAAATATCCAGAACGACCACCACGTCAAATTGATGGTGAAAAGATCCCCTATCTCAAGGAGCTAATGCAAGACCTACAAGATGTAGATATTCCGACCCGGACACTAGCTGACTATGTTCGTTACGGCAAAGTCTTCTGGGAATTTGGCAAGGCCTGTGGGATCCTGTCCCTGATACTCCTTGCCGGGATTGGTATTGGGGTGACTGTACTTGCACGTCAAAATGGGCGTGACAGTAATCGTATTCCCCTCCTTGCTGTAAAGTTGCGTAACAGTGTCGAGTGGATGGCAGCCTGTCAGGGGCTGTCCCAGGTGGCAGCTGAAATCCTGTTTACAAACTCACAGCGCCAATATTCCTTGTCAGGGATGTTGAGTCTCTTGATCGCTAATCCCTTACCGGGGGAATTTCTTGGCCAGCTCTACGTACTGTACTTGGATGCGGAAGCAAATGTTGTTCCGATTGCGACGATCGGCGGTCAGATGCAACGTCCGACTTTCTCTGTGTTGGCTGCCTCTCAGGCTCTGAGCCACTTGACTATAACCTTACAGTTCTTTCCGCCGGCCAAATATGGGACCAAGGCCAATAAGGTAGTAAAATTGGCAGAGTGGCTCCTGGAATCCGATCCTGATACACTACTTACTTTGAATCCTGACCCAGATGCAAGCTCGCCTACAACCCAGACTATTTTCCTCTCTGAATTTCTCTCCCTTCTGGATAGCGACAATATTTCCGATTCTGCCCTTTGGTTTCTCGCGTACAAGTGGCACCAAGAGGCCCTCCCAGGGTAGGCGTGTGTTGCGCCCGATAAAGCAGCATAGATATTGAATATGGAGCTCGGTACGGACTGGAAATCGGCAGTCAACCAAGCTGGTGGTGGCCTGCGCTTTGGGCTCGCATACGGAAATATTATCTTACCCATTGCAACTGAAAAGAAGCTACTCGGCATTCATTTGTCAATGGCAGACCGTTTGGCGACGATTTATACCTGGATGCATGATGAGGACCCGTTGAGTGACGATAGTAACTAGGCGATCAAGGTATGTGCCATCTATTAATTGTCTTCTTATGATATTAACAGTAGAATAGGTCTTGCGCCGTAATGCTTGGTTGGACCCATGGAGTCTGCAAGTCAAGGGAACCGGGGCTGCAGGTCCGCACAACATGGAGGACATGGCCTATGGTGAAAGCTGCCTGAGCTATTTGCACACTGCTCATACAGTTTGTACAGGCGGGAGGTTTTTTAATGAGGAGGTTGATGAGCAGAGTGTTCCTGCTGTTAGTGATATCATTGGAGCCTGTCTTTTTGAGGTATTTATGTTGGCTGATGATCAGCCTGGCAAACTTGATACCTCATCCTGTGGCTTTCAACTCTTGGACTAGTTTGTAGATAGTCTAATAAAATAAAATTTGCGACTGTTTCCACTGCCTATAATTTGGAACCACCAACGCAGAAGTTGAATTGTGAGTAATATACAGCTGTGAATGATAGCTGTAGCTTGTAAACTCAGAAACCTTTAGACAGATAAATGAAACACACTCGGGTTAAGTAATCAGTGGTATCAAGGACAATTTTATTAGTGACAGGCTACTATTATGGCTGATAATCTTGAACCTTTGCCTGATAACTCTAAACTCCCCATGAACTAGATTTTGTTATATTGATCATGGAGGTTTCGTATGCCTAACGTGGTTAGTAACTGGTCAGGAAACATCATACATATTTCATATGATACCTATTGGTCCGTCGCTATACAAGCATTTCATGTGTTTTGTACCTGAATATATAGAAGAATCTGAGAGCCTGCTTTTGCATATTAATACTTACTTTGAGTGGTAGAGACTCTGCCTCTACTGCTTAGTTTACATAGACTTAGGTGCCAAGAACGTAAGAACTGGTTCACTTGTGTGTCAATAGGTTTATGCATGATAGAGCATGGAATGATTACCTAACCTCTGGAAGCATGGTTACTCTACTTCTGGTTTGCTGAGTCCACACTTATGGAACACAGTCTACTCTGCACCTTGAGCTTGCTGAGTCTGCTGACGTGGAAGAGCATGCACTCTGCTGTCAGCTCATGTGGAAGATTCTCAAATGTGCCGTTTGAAATTGCTGAGTCAGGTCAGGTGGAAGATTCTCCACTCTGCCGTTTGAAATTGTTGAGTCAGCTAAGATGCAAGACTCACCACTCTGCCGCTTGAACTTGCTGAGTCAGCTCAACTGGGACTATTATAACTTTTCCACTATATTATAGGATCCCATTTTTAACATTATTACTCCGTGGTCACTGGATATCGGAATCGAACACCTTGTAGCTGATGCAGACAGATACAGGGCATTTTGAGTTGCTGGGCAAGCTGGACGAATAGGGACTGCGTGCGAAGTCTGGATCCAGTAGAGCGACCGCGGGGTTATATACCCTCATTGTACAGTGAACACACAGGGATCTTGCCAACTCTGTAAAGACGGTGGGTGGTCAGGACAATTGTCTGCTGTCTCAATAAAATGAACATCCTGGGAACTTGCAAACTTTCCAAGTACCCTGAATGGACTTGGGCTTCAAACACTATTGAGACCCGGTTGACAGACAGTGGGCTGGTAAACCTTCTGCGTAAAGTTGATAAACTGAAGCCTGGTCTACTGTTTGAGTAATGTGTGCAGATAGGGTACTTGTCTACTTTATGGTAAACTTGTAACTCGAAGTGTCTTGTTTAATTTTTCGGGAGCCAAAATTCAGATCTAGTTTTCAATTTAGTTACATTCTCATTTGGAGTTCATAACATACATTTTCTGGTTCCATTTTAAGGAATCAAATCTTCCAATCTATCTTTTATATTCTCCCTTTTTCAACACACTGCAAAACTAATCCACATGCTTTTAAAAGCCTTTTCAAAAAATCCTCCTCTACTTTCATAAACAATTTTGAAACTTCATCAGACAACAAACCTATATCCAATTCTACTATGTATAGAGTATGAATTAACTTGACAGATATTATGAAATAGATGTATAGAGTACTTACTAATATAAGACGCACTCTAGGCAGTACAAGAGTGTCTTGTTTTACTCCACGATTGAAGCGAGATCGGTATCTTCAATCCTCCGTGAAATATCCTCCTGATCACCATTGGTCGGTTCTCTTCTCTCCATATGCGATTGTGGGTGCCCTGCCTCTAGGTGTGGTGATTCACGCACGTTGTCTGAATTCTCGGTAATGTCATCTTCTTGCCTTTGCTGGTATACTGCTGAGTCTGGATTTGGGGATGAACTATGCAATACTTGAATAGTAATATCACCTGAAGTGGGTTTGCCTGATTCGGTACTCTCTCTCCTGAATTGTTCGCACGTTGATTTCAGGATTGATGATTGATGTGTTATATCAGCTGTTGGAAGCGTTTCATCAACCTGGGCATTGTGGGAAACCGAGGCCTCTTGATGGCTTGATGAACTGCAAAACACTTGAATTGTATCATCCCTGGTGACAGATTCAGTCTCCGGTATACTGGATGGGCTTGTTGCATAGGATGAATCAATTCTATCGATTTTAATGTTGTTTTTTCAATTAGCATTCTAGTAGTATAATTATAGGATAAGATAATACGTGTCCTACTTCAGAGTAGTATATTGAGAACTTACACAGTATTTTGAGTGGCATTAAACTCACGTTGCTCAGAGTCACTTGAACAACGAGTTGTTTCTTGTGCTCCAATAATTTGAGTCTTGTCGAGAACCCTGTTTGCACACTCGGAAGTCGCCGTGATGTGCACAGCCTCAGAGCTGTCGTCGTTGGCCACTGTTCTCACTCTAGTAGTGTTCTCCACTTGACTGATTGCCAGTATGTCAATGCTTGATGGGACTTGAATTGAAGCAGGTATTGTAGAACCCAATATTGGAACCCGGGGCAGTGACCCCTCCACATTCAGATAAATGTTTAATTCTTCCTCTAAACGATCTGATACTTGTGGCTGGGGAATCCGATTGTTATTGCTAGCGGTGGCAGCTGGATCACCACTAGTACTTGGAGGAGAATGTGATTGTGAAACATCTCTTTGGCCTAAATGATTGAATGGACCTGGTTGCGATGGATTGCTTTCGGGAATGTCGCTATCAGTGATCAGAATTGTTGAATCTGTGATGGCGACACCCAACTCGGTACCTTGACTCACTCCAAGGTCGCTGGGTTCACTACCCAATTCTTGAGCTGAGGACATCTCAGTGGTATTGGTATAGGAAGAGGAATAGTGATTACGACGTCTTCGTCCGGAGGGCATGCTTTTCGAAACTCGTGCCTGACTGGTCCTGCCCAGTACACTTGGTTGAGGTCCACGGATATCGGGTAGGTCTTCGACTATGATTGGTGTCATTGAACTTGACATCCCTAACAAGGATTGCCCCCCTCCCTCTTTCTGATATGCACAGGTCCTAGCTGCTTGGTCTAATATTTGCTGGGCAGTATTAGAGGATATAGTATGAGAAGGTGTGGACGGGCGACGACGACGAGAACGTTTGGATCGCGTCGGCTTTGACAGATGTGTTGGACTTTGTTTATCTGACTGCCTTCTTGAAGCTGTATGTGTATCGGGTAGGGCTTCCACGCTGGAAGACTCCATAGAACTCAATGTTTCATGAGAGGAGACCGATTGGACTACGTTTTGTAATGCGGGTAGAGCTTAGCCGCTGGGCCGTAAGTGGTTGACGCATCGAACGGTACCTAGTGATCTGAACATATTTGTTAAAATTATTAGCCTTGCCAGTAATTGAGTTAAGTATAGTGAGCCTATTCTTGTTTTGTCGTGTAATACAATTCGCAGCTATATACATAGACTTTTAGGAAATTTTGTACTAACATGCGAAGGTACAACATTATCAGTGGTGCTTGCAGTTGAAGAAGTCTCTACTGCTCCTCCATTCATGACAAGATGGCTATTTTCATCATCCTCTTCGGCTAGTTTGTAATATAGCCGCACATTAGCTTCCTTTTATATTATAGTTATATCACTGTCTATTAGGCTTATAGACTATGAGCTTGGTGGAGTATACCATGATCATGAAAGGGATTTGCTTGACCCATGGCTTCTTGTACCAGAGCCACAATTCTGTCAGGATTAGCGGTACGATGATTGGCTTGAATAACATTCAAGGCTTCTGCAATATCCAAATTAGGATAGGACCGAAGACATGCATTGAAGGCTGAGCGTGGAAGTTCATGAAGATTGGTTGCTTCATGCAACTCATAGCCAATGAGTGGAACGTCAACATTACCAATTCCCTTGGTGTGTATCGCCTTTGCAATAGGATCCAGGGCTTGAGCCACCTCCACAATGCGGCGTGAGATACTAGGAATACGTGGCACTAAGAACTGCCAAACCGAGTTGGCCGTCTTGCGTGCAAGGTCAGAAAAGCCACGAACGGGTAACAGAAGTAGTAATCCATAGCCAAAGGCTGCTGTTTGTCGTGTGTGTAAAATCTCTGCCCAATGTCGACTATCTTTAATGTGATTCCTTATTGTCTGGAGACTAACAGCAGTACCGAGTTCATCGTTAAAGACTTGGTAGAGATGTTGATTAACACGTTCCTGTGCCTTTTGCAGAGCCATTCCTTTACGACGGTATTCTTCGACATATGCTGTATGTGAATTATGCATTCTTACAAGATAAAAACGTTGTGCAATCACACACACATCCTGGGTGTAGTCCGCTCGGACAACACGATAATAGGAACGAATGAGTGCTTGTTGCAATACCGATCGTGGACGTCCAGTATCCTGTGCATGTGTGATATCTGGTATACTCCCTTCATTCTTCCCTACACGAATCAGGATCGCGAGAAGATGATTCATGTGTTCCTTTGACAGGCTAGCCCATAGCCATTCTAAGAGCTTATTCCATACGTGAAATGACAGTGATGTTTGACCATCATAGACATTAAACAAGTCCAGGTTTCGGCCCCAATTGCGATAGCCCCAGAAGACTTCGAGTTCACGATACGCTTTCTGCTCCGGATCCTCTTGAGGTTGTTCTACCACTGGCTCTAGAGTCTCATGTCCTACCTCGCTATCTGCATCAAGCTGGTCTACCCCAAGATTACCAGTACAACAGTGTCTCGAAGGTTGACCACCGAGCTGGGTAATAAAGCGTCGATACTCCTCATGGAGGAGATAAAATGACCGATGAGCTTGATCACAGTCCAGACCAGCAAAGAATCCGGTAGCTGAAATACTCGCATTATTGAGGATTGAGAAACCACGCTGATAGTGCCCTTAATTTTGTTGCAAGCAACTGTCACCTGAGTGTGCCGTAGAAGACTCGCCTGTGTCGTCCATCGTTACAGGATGGTCGGAACTGTGTATATTGATTGAGGTATCGGAATTTAATCGCACGGAGAGTATTGGATAATGGGAGTCTTATCCTCACAATCTATTTGGAGAACAGAGGCAATACGTGATTGGTTACACACTATTGTTTCAGTCATTAGTAGATCAATACTCGTTTATAAAATTATAAAAATAAATCTCGCTTATTGCGGGGAAGGTGGAATATGTAATTATTCTACAATACTTACATCGTTATATCTAAGCCTGAGAGGTATAAAAGGGGCAGGCTTTCCACGTTTGACAAGGTTTTCGGTAATTAAAAATACTCCTCCGAGTACTCTTCCTGAATATAGCTTAGTCAGCAAATATTCAAGCTTCTCTCAGGCTAGTATCGCATGAGAATTGTAACGAGATAAGCAGCTTCAATTACATACCGTTCAGGATATTGTTTGGACGTTCCGGTTCCCATCAAGAAAGGTGAAACCCAGGGTTTCACCTGTATAGAACACGGATTGTTGTTTGGCGTGGGCTTTGGATTCTGCAAAGTAAAACCCAAGGTTTCACCTGTGCATATGATCAGCGTATGGCCCCAAGGTAATACCCTTGCTTAGTATCCTACAAGTATTAGATTTCCGTCAAGCTCATGCTTTATAATTATTCATCAATCAGTATCACTCAAACAAGACTCAACACGTTACGGGTTAGAACAAGCAACAGCCTTCCCTGAGTTGTTATACATACCAGCTCGTCAATTGTGCAAAGATTGACTCTTGTTCTATTACACAGTTAGTGAATTTCACTTACACTTTGTGAAATTAATAATACTACTCCGCTAGAAGTATGTACTTACTAAGGAAGTCATTTGATAGGCGAGAAAGAATCCAACTACAAGGTGAAACCTGGGGTTTCACTTCGTTGTACTCACAAGTACTGAACACAAGCCTGTGAATATCAATTCCTGGTTTGGTATGCCAAGAAGCAGACTTGGAATTGAACAAATTTGAGCGAGAATTCAGGGGGTGAGTGGTTGTATTTATACTTGATTTCCTATCCGTCATAGTATCGTATACTATGATGAAATTGATATAGTTTACTGATTATATCATCGTGAAACAATAGTTGCCACATCATTATTACTAGCAGTTCCTGGCAGGGTCAAGTACGCGTGAATATTTCATAATTCTCCCTGCATTGATTTTATATCCAATTCTGTTGATCAACTAATAATACAGGTCTTTATTTAGTATCCTTATTAGCAAATATCAACTGAGAGGGACTTGCCTAAATACAATTTCGATTATTTACATAATATCGGTTGACATTCTGTGAGTCTTCCTGATATAACCACAATGCTTCACGCGCAATATGGTTCTTGCGCTGATGGAGACTCAGGAGCGTGATACATTTAGCCTGTAGTCAGAAAGGATCTTAAGTGCATCTCCAATCTTGCAACTTTCAATAGTGAGTAGTATTAATTAAATTTCTATCCCCTATTCGTACTCTATATTTTATGCGAAAACCTTGAGGCTTGAGTAGGTGAAACCCCCAGTTTCACCCTTGATGAATTTCATATTTCAAGCTACCCGATTCGAAGCCTATTTCTCTTATTATATTCTTTCATAAACAATCTCAAATGATTAAAAGTTCAGGTGAAACCCAAGGTTTCACATTACACCAATCATTTATTTCAAGTTATCTGAGTGAACTACTGTTTCTACTTGAACCCCACTTAGTCACTATTTTATAATCTTTGAACCGATGTGAAATCCGGGGTTGTACCAATCAATATCTTCTCTATTACAATATACCCTGCACGTGAACATGATGGAAAATCTATCGCCATTAGAATATGTTCTGCTGTGATAAAATTTAATTATATTCTAATATTCTACTTGCGGCACTATTCTTCTATTACTTTCACTCAAACACATAATAGAAATGATGGGAAATATTTGCTAATTGCTATTTCAAGGTCAATCACATCGAGTAACTCTTCCAAAACTATGGGTAAATCTTGCAAGGCTGCACTGCGATCAGAAAACGGAAAGCGTGAAGAGGCTGATGCTCTTCATATCCAATTGAACCGACAACTAAAGTATCCGAGTTGTGGTTTTAATAGTACCAGCAGTGGTGCATTCAATAAAGACTCTGGTGGAGTATCGGATTCCGCTGGGCGTATTTATAGACGTTTCAAATGTCGTTCACGTCCTAAATGTGGCAAGACTTTAGGTGTCACTGAGTTTCTTCGTATGTGCAAGGAACTCACGGAACCAAGCTCGGTTAATATTCTACCAGTTGTCTCCTCCTCCTGTAAGTATATAAAATATTGATAATCTATGCCCTACTAATTAAAAATAATCCCTTGATTCTTTACTTATTCTTTTTCTACTTCAGTCGAGATCGCTCATATGCTAATAACCTCAAGGCGCCAAAATCTTTAAAGCATTCACAGACGATCCAACAGCATTTCCATGTGGAAACTCTGATACAATGCGGGACAAAATTATTTCAAGTACCGCCCAATCTGTATGTTGCATGTCATATCTTATAGTAGTTGGTTTAAAGCAGTTCTGCTTGCCCTTTTTCAGATTACTTGAATATTGACCAGTGTTCTAACTTACTGACTACCTAAATTGAATATATCAGAAAATGGACAATATAATCGCGATTGAATCCTCATCTGAAAGTGGACTTTTGAGTATCCCAACTCACAACTCTGGAGATGAACGTAGGTTTTAATAAATACCTTTTTATATCTTGACTCAATACTCAAATTTCTACTTCAAATTCTTTTCAAAGTATGCTAATTTCTAACTCTCCATTACCATAATAGAATCACATTTAATAAAGCCTGATTGTGCCGACTTGAAATCTGAGATTCTTGGTCTACGCGGAACCTTGAAGGAGGAAACGAATAAGCGCAAACGTCTTGAGGACAGAATTACCAATCTGGAAAAGGTATTAAACAGAGTATTTAAAGGGAAATATCCTGCAAATCCTCTGATATCCAGCTTAGATCAGGTATGTGAGTCCTGATTTAGTATGGGCAAATACCTTTATTTTTCCCAAAAAAGATGGGAGAAATATTTTACTTCAAGATTATAAGAACATATTTGAAGTAAGCAATGACTGATCATTTACCACCTGCGAATAAAACTATTTAGGAAACAACTGAGTTTGATATTCCGAATTCTTTAATGGATGATATCGAAGATGATGCCAGTGTGGGAGCCGAAAGTGCGACATCTATTCCCAAATCCTTCACATTCAACAGAGAATCAGCATATAATTCTTCATTTAACTCTCCACAGCCATATCAGCCACCAGATTTGTCTTCCGCCAGACCAACATATAGCAGTGTTTTGGCATCCGGCAGCACAAGTGCGTATATACTATTTGATACCTATTTCTCTCAGGATTTCAATTAAACCCCTATATAGATCAGTTCAGGAATATTACTCCAAAAAGAAAGAACACCAAGCTTCGAACTCGTCCCGCTACAACAACCGCATTATATATCTCTGGTATACCTGTCACAACTATCAAAAGAGTTAAAAATATTCTTGGTAATCCAGCAATCGGTATCCAATTGCGCGATATAGGCAACATTTGCTGGATTGAGCAACGAGTTATAGAACTACTGGTCGATGTTCAACACGTCGAGCGGATGAAAAACCACATCAATCAGAATTCCAAATATAAGGTCAAATCGAACTTTGATGCCCTATCACCAGAGTGTTTCAATTGGGAAGGAGATATGCGGCCAAAGTCACAAGAATCAGTTCTAAAGAGAAACTTTGTTACACGATTGTCAGCTTCAGTACTCTCAAGTAATCGGGATTCAACACGTCGTCAAATCATGAACTGGGCAAGCCATCGTGGACTTGGGCAGCAATTAGAAAAAGAGTTGGACAAACAGGGTATAATCTTGGCCGAGCACGATACAGATTCTCCCAATACCGATCGTGAATCCTCTCATGATGAGCATGTTCAATCAATTGTTCGCGACCCTCAAGAACATACGCATGTTGTTAGTGGTTCGGGCAAATATATCAAGCTTAATTTAGCATCTTGAGTGAAGACAGTATTGAGAGGTAAGTAGTTTACCAACTTATAAGATTAAAGAGGAATGGATTTAACTAATATATTTTGATATAGTGCAAGTTTGGCAGATTTGAAACCCAAAAAGAGACTAATCCTAAAGTCAACTCACGGAACTCCATCTTCCTCTTAATATATCACATTGGTTATGTGAATGCAAACTCCCTACCTGATGGGAAGTTTGCACAGGCAGTTTGCCTTCTCGAAAAAGATTTTGACTTTTTGTTTATTGCTGAGCACTGGTATCAGCATCACGATGCACGACTTGCCCATCCACTCATTTTCTGCTCTACTACATTACCTTTATCAACCAACAAAACACTGCCACGAGGACGCAAACATGGCGGTATATACCTTCTTGTCAGACCACACCTCCGCAGTCTTATCCAGTCAACTATCTCCTCACAATACTGTATTACAGTTTCGCTTCCCGGCTTTCGCTTTGCTGCTGTTTACTATCCTCCCTATTCCCTCTCCGAGCAAAACTTAAAACACAATCTCAACCTCATTGGCCCCGTTGATCTTCTATTGGGCGATATAAACACCAAATTTCAATTCAACTCCGCACCCAGAACAAACCTATCAGGTTCAAGCACAACAACTCGCGCAATCCTGTTTCAAACCTGGGCCGTCAATTGTGGTATGGTCCACATATCTGACAACACACAAAACACCATTTCACACCAGATTCCTGACCACGTATTTGCATCAACACAAATTCAATCCGATATTACCCTACATCTTGTTTCTACACGCCTACTTGCCTTCCAAACCGATCATCGATATCTATTACATGTTCAATATCACCACCATGCACACCCTACAACACAGCCTTGCCCACCAATTGCCCCAATAGTCTCTGTCCCTGGCCCAGTCCGCTTTCATATTCAGCGTCTACGAAAGCCTGAAATTGGTCAGAAATTTCAAAAGAATTGGGCCCTGATGGACAGTTTATTTACCAGGTTTAAGGGCTCTGAGGCCTTTGATGTTGACATGCTTGATGGTCTTCTCCGTTCCGCAGTACAAGGGGTAGCAGAGACTGTTCTGGGTATCTATCAGCCTGAAGATGCAAGAAAAAAGGAGGACCAAAGTGCGCAAAGGCTTGCAACACAATTGGATATGCCATCAAGCATACAACTTGTCAAGAGGGCCCAACGGACATCCACTACAGGTTTACAAATGGTTAGCGCTACCGCAACCTCAACACCGATGGCAGAGTGCATTGACCACTATTCTACAATGTTCGATACCAGCAATCATATCCCCAATTTTCAAGCTATACGACCTGATCATACGCCAAATTCTCCTTCCCACTCTCGAAATACATCTGTATCTTCTATACTACCAAACATCCCTCCATGTCTCACATTTGATGAAGCTACTCTGCTTGGATCTGGTCTGCTTGATACCGTTACTACCGACAAAATCAAGTTTCAACTCAGTCGAATGTCTAGCTCCTCCTCTTGTGGTAGTGATGGGATTACCGTTATCATGTTACGCCACTTACTTGAAACAACCTTTCCCCAACATCTCTGTCAACTGTACCATGCATGTTTGCGGAGTGGACAAACACCAGCCCGGTGGAATGAAGCCCTTGTTTACCCTTTATGCAAGGATCGCAAAAAGCCATACACTGCAACCAACTCGCGTCCCATTAGCATTCTGTGTCTATTCCGCAAACTCTTTGAGTCCCTTATCCTTCCAGTTATTTCAGCCTCAGGACATATAACATACTCCGGTATCCAAGCTGGCTTTCGCTCCGGCTACTCAACACTCACCCATGTTCTCACACTGCATCACCTGATTGAAGCAGACGCAGCACAACATATCGTGTTCCTTGATTTTGCCTCAGCTTTTGACAGGGTGGGCTGGACATACCTGCAACAAGAGCTCCGGGAACAGGGGATGAATCCTCTTGTACTGCAACTTGTCTATCAGCTCATATATCGGGATATGTCATACTCACTTATTGTCAATGGTTGTGAGTCTCAAAAACACCCTTGTACCTGTGGCCTTCTCCAAGGATCTCACCTCTCTCTCATCTTATTCAACCGCTTTATCAATAGTCTATTACAGTCGCTCAATTGGAATAGTCAACCTACCTTTCCCTCCGGGTTATTCTTTGCCGATGATGGAGTCCTCATTGCACCTACCATAATGAAGGCACAAAGTCTATTGAACCAGGCTTCTTCCTGGGCGGATAGGCATGCAATGTCCTTCAATATACCAAAGTGTGGGTATATGGTTACCAATCAACCTCTCCGGACTTGTCTACCCCATATGGTTACTCTCAACAACCACCCTATTCCCCATGTCACTTCCTACAAGTATTTGGGAGTTACCTTTGCGAGTAAAGGCATAGATTTCGTCAACCAGGGAATTCTGCTCTGTCAAAGGGTTGAGAGCTGTCTTGCTGGAATGCGGTGGTTTTCAGATACCTGGGCTCCACAAATACGATTGAACATCTTCAAATGCATCCTTCTACCAAAACTTGAATATTCCCTTCCGTTGCTCTATGCCAATTACCAACGCTATCACAAAGCTCAAGAATGGATAACACTTAGTAATGCGTACAACAATTGTCTGACCTGGATTGCCGGAGGTAATGCAAAACGTCCTCATATTACGGCACATCTATTAGGGCTACTTCCCTTTGTGGATGGAGCACAACATCTGTTTACAAGATTTTATCTACATCTAGTGGCCATCGGACCTTCGAATCCACTACGGGCTATTCTCGATCGCAGTAACTGGTATCCCAAGTCCAATCACTCCATGCTCATTCACAAACATGATCCTCTGCTCTCACAGTTTCTCAATCCTCCACCCGCATTTCCAAAACACCTATCCAACCTTCAACATATACCTATTTCTCTTCTCCGTCATAGTGTGCTTGAGGAACTATCGACTCAGAAGTTTGCACAAATACGTACTACCATTGGTCCTCACTCTTCAAAGCTATTACAAGTTAGCATGGTTGCCAACAGGGTACCTGGTCTGGACTGTGATGTAGTCCTCACTGCCCCTGTAACTGATCAATCACGATTCCTGGCATGGCCCAGGGGGGTATTTGGCTGGGGACGTAAATGCCGTTGTGGAGAATGCTTTGACCGCGGACATACCAAGTGTATGCCATATCCTGATCCTGGCTTAACTGAAGAGCAACAGTTCATCTATGAACTTGACCGCTACCTTATTGATCCCAACACCAAGTACACCATTGTGGACTATCTTCTCAACAAGCGACTCTGGAACTATGCACGAAATATTCTCAACGCATGGACACTCACCATGTCCAACCTACTACGGTCCAATACTACTCACCATTAGTACTGGCATTATTGAAAAATACAAAAAGAATGTTTTGACTTTGGTATTGTATCTTGATTATTCCGTTTCCGTTCATCATTATCTCTTGATATGTTTATCTTTGAACACTTTACTCCGTTCAGATTATTTTTTGCCTTCTTCATTTATCATATTTATTTCTTCCATCTATTTGATTCATATATTTTACTCAATGATTTAGTATCTTTTATGTTGCCTCTTATTACTTTACATCAAGTTCATCTCGCATTTTCTCTATTTATTTCTACAAAAGTTCTCTATTGATTTATGAGTGCACTCCTTGCTCTGTATTGCTGTCGTACTATTTCCTTTTACAAAAGTTCTTGTCTTCTTCTCTTGCCTAAAAGTACTTCTTGTCTCCTCTTACACGGCCATCAGTGTAGGGCCTTGTACTCCTGATCGCGCATGCCTCTGAGTAGGCCTTGTTTTCTCAGCCTCGTTTCTATTATCACAGTTCTTCTGCCGACTCTTGATTCATTTCCCTGTACTAATACTTAGGTATTAGCACCCGCATCAGCGCCTGGTATGGGCTTTATACTTACCCGCTCCCGATGTTCTGCTGTTATTTCCTTCATCTCAGATGTCTCTCCCTGTTGTGCAGCTGTCTTCTTACTTGGTGTGTTATGCTTCAGACTTGGTTGTGTTCGTGCCGACTGTGTACCTAGTGAGCTTGCTGCTACGTTCCTGTCTCTAAGATCAATATACTTAACTCCTAACCCTAACCCTGACCAAGAGTCCGGACGCCATAACCCCAACCGTAAATGAATCGAGAAGCTTTCCAAAGATGCATAATGCGGAGCAAGGTGCAAAGTACCGGCGGGGTAATGGGCAGAACCGAACTTCATACGCCGGAGTCAATGAAGAACAGGAACGAGAACCCCAAGGACGGGGGTCCGACAGGCCCCAGAAGAAGAGGGAGGATGGATTAACGTCAACCGCTAGGCAGTAGCCATCGTGGGAGAAGCGAGGTGGGTGGTGGGGGAAGGTGACGATAATTTCTCGTGTTGTTGAGATTTCAATCGCTGGAGGTGTTGTTGCAATGGTTTATGGCAGTAGGTTTGGTCTTGTACTGTAGTCGGTCTCTAGATCGATCAACTTAGTTCCTAGTCTGAACTGTGACATCGATGGCTGGGGCAGGATCTTTAGGGCTTTACCCTCAAGTTATGTCTCATACCACTCTCTCATCTTGCCTGTTAAACAGTTTGCTTTATTCCGCTTCCAAGTGCCCTATCTAATTATTGCTTTATTTTGTGTATTATATTATGAGGCTGACAGAGTATAGATGGCATATGTGGCTAGAGCAGGGAGGTTCCTCCTCCAGTGACAAGTGACAGCTCATGCTACGAGGCTTACCCTGGCCGGATTGTTGACATGCACCCTGCAGTAGAGATTTTATCCAATATTGGTATCAATAGTAGGGAATAAACAGGGTGCTGGTATGCCATGGGGGGATATCGCTTGAACCAGGCTTGAATAGGCACAAGTTATCCAGTATACCATCACCCTTTCTCTAGTCGAATTGTTGCCGGGATTCTTGCGGTCCGTATTTTATACCTTACTCACTGTAGTTGTAAAGTATAGCTTGGCAGGGATTTTGATCTCGGTCATTAGACTAGGATTATTCTGGCTGTTGCCAAAGGTGACTATACAGACCACAATCTCTACTTCAATTATGTTGTTACCTTAGTTCCAGCTGCACAAAATTATAAAAAATTGGGTTGAATCATATAGTATATTTAAGCGGGATGAATCATAGCTGTGGCTGGAGCAGGAACCTCCCTGCTCCAGCCACCACCTACAGCTCTTACTACTGTCTGAACCGGTGTTCTCTTGTCATAATAATTCTACCACACAGAGTTGCATCAGGGATGAATTGGAATTGGATTATTGATGCAAAATGAATACCAGATATCTGTGGCTGGAGCAGGAACCTTCCTGCTCCAGCCACCTCAGACAGCTCATACTACCCCATTGAGTGTTCCTTTCTTGTTACCTTATTTCTAGCAGTAGTAATTTCATAGAATTTGAAAGAGAATCGGATTGCTGATAGAGAATGAATACCAGGTATGTGTGGCTAGAGCTGGAACCTCTCGGCTCCCGTGACTACGCCCAGCTCTCGCCAATGTCTCGACCATAGTTGTCTTGTTATAGTAATTCTACCATATGTCGTTTTAGAAGGTATTTATTGGAATTGATTTGTTGATGCAGAATGGGTAACTGATATCCGTGGCTGAAGCAGGAACCTTCCTGCTCCAGCCACCAGAGACAAATCACCCTACTCTCTTGAATTTTGTTGTTTCTTACCTTAATTCGACCCCCAGTAATTGTATAAGATAGGAATTGGAATTGTATATTTTATGTAGATTAAACACGAGGTAGTGTTCACAGCTGGCTGAGGCCTCAAAGGGTCCTGAGTGAGGACTGCCAGGAGCCCAGGATGAGATCGGATGGCAGGCCATGGTCTGTCCTAGTCTATCATTCCTACGAGTGGGTTCACTTTAAATATTGTGTCAAGAGAACAACAAAATATGTCCTGTTCACCTAGTTGAACTTTCAGAATAGCCATTATCTCGAAGGATGACAAGCCCTATGATGTAAGATTTCTGGTTAAATCTGTCAGTAGGTGCATACATAGGACCGCCAGAGTAGCCAGGTGACTGCAGGGCATGGTAGAGCACTGTAAAAATTATCAGAAACCAGTCCAAGATGGCAGGACGGCAGGGATCATAGAGGTCAACGGGGGACCGTGGGGTATGGTGGGGCAGAACCCAAAGTTGTCCGATATATTCTGTAGCGCTTGATTGTTGGCCGACCTTTAGAATAGACCGCACGTAATGCAGATATGTGGTCTATCCTGGTCCTGCCCCACGATACACTACCTGCACTATTGCAAACACTGACGGCATGTATCTGTGGCTGGAGCCGGAACCTCCCTGCTCCAGCCACATATCAGCTTGCGTACCACTATCTTTAATATCACCATTTTGTTGAATATATTCCAGTTCACTATATATAATATAATATGACCTTGAATTGGATAATCTACACTAGCGGCCATCTGGTCCTCTCTCAATTTAGCACGTACCTCCCTGCTCCTACTACAATAGATCATGCATACCACTACCCTGAATCCTTGTTTATTGTTATCTTTGTACCCTTAGTACCAATTTTTGATTTAATCTTATATTCCCTCATGTAACATGCACAGCTTGCATGTGTTACAAATATCTCAAATGTATTGTTATACCCTGAATAAATAACCGAAGGTGGGAGCAACTATCCTTTGTCAGAGTTAGCCAAAGAGGAAAATGCGCATCCCTACTCTAGCGACTAGTGGCTTCGTGTAGTGAACACTTTCCTATGCTCTAATTATTCTCTTGGACCCAGCAAGACGTATTGTATAACATCATGCTTTGAATAACACTGCAGAAGCAAGCTGTAGGTATAGTGGCTGTAACCAGAGCACGAAGCATCCTGCTCAAGCCACCAAACAGCGATCATACTAGTACATTTACTCTCCTCATATTGTTTCCTTGATTCCAGCTGTACTGACTTTATATGATCCTTTTTTGAATCATATGATATATGCAGCCTCCAGATAGGATATGCGTGGTGGAAATTACATTTGGTAGGCTAGTATAGAGTACTAGTTTGAGAGAGGAGCACTAGGTTACTTGTGAGATAGGTATATTATGGAGTTTGAGCCCGAATTGAACAACTTGAGATACTGGTTATTGATAGTAAATAGTGGATATTGGCATGCAATTAGCTATTGAAGTGGCACGCAGTTTGACTTATAGCTTGATAATCAGGAAGAGAAACTCTAATGCAAATTATAAGCTATTCAGGCTAGCAGCAGATGCAGGTCTATAGCACACGATGATTTTCTCCTGTTGCCATTCAAGTTGAGTAATCAAGCTGATTCCGTTCCATTCAATCCTTTTCACTCCTGGATACTCTAAGCTCTGTCTTGTCAGTATCAATACTCCTAACCTCTATTGAGACAAGTCCGCATATTGTTGACACCCCTAACCTTTTATAGTTTACTAGTCAAAAATTATGAAATTCAGTGATATAATGCACTGTATCACAACGTATTGATTCCATCAGATGCCTATGATCCTCATTATAAATACCCCTTATTCTTTCTTCTCCCTTTCTTCCTTTCTTCCTCCTCCATCCCTCCTTCCTCTAACTCCTCTTTCACACCCTCATTCCCTTTTCTCTTGATGGATTCCTTGAATCGTGCTCAGGAGACATTTCTCCGCAATTTACAAAATGAGGCCAATCTTGACCTTGTAGCCAATCATCCTCTTGTAACTTGTTCTTTAACTATTCTAATAAGCTTTCACTAACCTGCTTAGGGCAGCACCATTGTATGGCAAATTATTGACAGGTGGTCAGTTCAGCGACATAATGCATTCATGCATAATTTGGGATATATCCCTGTGGCCGACAATATCCGTGCTGGAGCGAGATTCGCTGCGTCCCCTATCCCTGTGATTTCGGGTAGGTTTTGTCATTATAACTAATAGTGATTCCTGAGCTTACATCTGCGTCTAGACCATGAGAATCTGCAGGATCCAAGCTCTGGCTATCAGTATCCGGGGTATTCTCGAGCAGGGAACCCCCAGCCACAACCGGCCAGTAGATCCCTGTGCTTAATAACCTATGGGCCTAGAACAGTACTGAGGTGCACTAGATTTACAGCCTTCGTTCAATGCCACTGATGGGTCGGATGCTGAGTCAGGTCTATCAACTTGCTCAACGCCATCGGCTGCTACACTATCGGAGATCCGCCCTGGACCCATTGCTATGGACTCTGCACCTGATGCTCTGCTTTCTTTGACTCACTCTCACAGAGGTATAGTTACTATTACATGTCGTCCATGCATTGAATATTGTTCGCAAGTATTTTTCTAACTGGATAATTAATTTAGAACCTCGTGGGACTGGTAGTGGTACCTTAATCGAGGGTGGTCGACCCACCACCCATGCTCACGGCAGCCACAGAGACAATACACTGCAGGCTCAGGCCAGCAATCTGGTAAGTCGTAAACCCTACATGCTCACCATGTGAGATGCACTAACCTAGTATTGACTAATTGCAGGAGGCTCGCAATGCAGCCGGCATCGGATACCGACCAGCCCAGTCTCCCTTCCGTCAGACTCTGCTGCACCATTACGATACGGGACACTACAATGATATCGAACTACTCCCGTGCAGGTACAGCACTTTTGACAACCCTGCTCTCGACAATGTCAAAGTCAACAATCCTACAATGGTTGAAGACCTGTTGCGCAAGCTTGTCTCTGGCGAAAGTACAAAACGGCTTGTGACTCTTCTGGCGCTTATGTCCAAGGCAGCCGGTGGTGCAAACAATACCATTAATCCACCGCTTGCGGATTTGGCTTTCAAGCCGGTTTCAAACAATCCGCAAACCGCGGTCGCACCCAGTTTGCGCTTGGAGAAGATGCTACAAGTCTCCAGTCGGATTCATCAATTCTTGGAGACCAATCCCATGGGAGAGGAAGTTGTCAAGTTCAAGCTAATCATCTCCTATACTATGCTATATCTCACTCTTGAGAAGGGTATAGTCCCCTCCATGCAAGCCAGCGATCCAAGTCTTGGTCCTCAGTACATTGATCGTAACAAGCTGAGGGTCTTTCAAGAACACCTCAAAGAGTATCACGGGATTGAACTCAAGCAGGCTTCACTTAAGGAGAAGATCAGGTATGGCAAAGTATTCTGGGAGATGGTGAAGCTGACCGGGGTTTTAATCCTGCCTATGCTTGCCGTGGCCGGACCTGGAATAAGCTCATTCGCTCATCAGTTTGGGGTTCTTTCTAATAACATACCAGTATTGGCAACACGACTGGCTGAGAGCACAGACTGGATGTCCCTGTGTCAAGCCTTGAGCACAGTTGCTGTTGAACTCATGTTTACCAGTTCGTGCCCAACTTATTCGGTCTCAGATTTCCTTGGTTATCTCGCTCTAGAACCTCTCTCTGGTATATCAACTCAACTCCTTTATACCTACCTTCTGCAAGACACCGACTTTAAGTTCGTGGTACCTGCCATTCGCCGATATCGGATGCCTGCAGGTCTTACGCACCAGTCTGCATCCAAGATGCTGTCAGAATTTGGCTTAACTTTGACCTTGTTTCCTCAAAACAAGTTCCCCCATCCTCAGAGCCAGCAGGTTAAGCTTGTTGAATGGCTAATTTTGCAGGATGAAGAAGTGTCGGTCGAACTTGCCGGTGATCCAACTGCTCTCTTGAAGAAACCGCATACTATCAAACTGGCTGCTTTTACCTCTTTTCTCGAGCCGGGGCTGATAGCCGATGATGTAATCGACTTCTTGAGCGCATTGTGGAACCAACGTGCTCTGCCAGGTTGGGCGATGATTTCTCCCTCAAATACAATGAAGGTATTGGCGGGTCAATGGGAGAATGACCCAAAGTTGGCCTTTACTTTGGCTGCGGGAGGGCGCCGGTTTAACATCCCCTTCCAATTCTTTGTGCTCCCAATGGCGACCGATCGCTCTATCTTCCCCTTAGTTGCATCAATCAAGGAGCAAACTGCAACCTTGTTTGTCCTTGCTGGCTTAGACCAGTGTCTTGAATATGCCGACCAATTGCTACAGGTAAGTCACCTTTTACATTGCTGATTCGTGTAGAACTATTAACCAACAGGGTTTTAGATTCTCAAAGGGAAGTCAATATTTGAGCAATGGACATTACTGGTAGAGGATGTTCGCGGAATGCAGGATATCCAAAATATCAGTAGGAGTCAGTCGTATTTGGCATACATGAACTTCCCTCATGTACAGGTTACCGGTGCGCGCCTCTGTACCGTTTCTCCCGATTTTGACGGAATTCCCACCAATGCCGCCATTATCGCTGCATGCCTACGTGAGGCCTATGAGTTAGGCTCAGAGGAGGATACTCCTTGTGAGATGAGCACTTTCAACTATGTTCAAATTTAATGTAGATAGATAAATAAAACTTGCCCACATCTGGCATATATCTCAATATTATCTTTGTAAAAGTTGTATTAGTCATTTCTTGTTACTTTACACCAATTACAAGTTAATTCAAGACATATGATATATACTATTTCTGTAATAGGCAGTTTATTTTCCTTTTATAACTAATTCGATAGGCCCGTTTTGAGCTTATCTCTCATGCGTTTAGGAGGAATGGCTGGTCATTGCAATCGATACTCTTACAGGAAGATGATTTCATTAGGATACTTAATATCAGTAGAGTGGTATGAAGTATTCTGTTCCCACTATAGTCTCCCCTATTGTTACTACATCGCTTTACCATACGAGAAGGATTGGGTCAACAGTAAGACAAGTATATTACTCAATAATTAAATATTAGCTTGTATTGCAATGAGAGAAGAGCTGACTGGCACTTAAAGGTACAATAATAGTCAACCTGTACCTGGCGTTTCCAACTATTGTATCACTGCAGAAATATAGGATAGAGTCGTTTCTCATCTATCTTCCCTTGTTATCTCTTATTTGCAGTCGTCTACATTTTCTACCTAAGATGTCAAAGAAAACCAATCTTTGCTGAGTATAAGTCTCAGACAGCTCACACCTGCTGGTAAAGATAGAAGGCTGGATATAAGATTGCATAGCTTCTCAAATAAATTATACTATTCGTTCTTTCATAAATACACGAAGTTACAAGGGAAGGATCTAGAGGGTTTTGACAGGCTAACCCCCATCCAGCAGGAGAGCTAAGAGCGGGTGGATGCCTCTTGGACAATCCTGACGATGCCAGCATCAGGGGCTGGATGCCATCCACCCAGTGGATATAACTGACTCTTTACAACATACCTTTATGGACTACGCTCTGGGCAAGGGGGCAGTGTGTACAGGCACGTGTAATTGTCTTAAAACATGCCCAGCCACATTGTTTATCTTATTGAGAGAGTTGGTGCAGGCAAGATAGTCACAGGCAAATGGCTTTTATGTCCCAAAAGGCCTCATAATAAACTCCACTGATAAACCAATCATATATAGCCAATATACTTGGCAATACTTTTGAAGTAGTATTGTCTGAATATGGCCTGAGTAGAAAGCAAACTGCTTCAGCTGCAGTGCTGACCCTGAACTAGAGTTCTTACCAGGCAGACTGGGCTTCGAAAATACAGGCAACTGACTCTTTTGCCTGCTCTGTCGACCTCAGTACCCTAGGGCCGGTTGTCTTTTTCGGCATTCCCTGACCCATTCGCCACTCATACCCCCCCCTCTGTATGTATCAACAGGGTTCCTGTTAAAGATTGCTCGTAATAATTGGGGCCCATCCATGGAATAAGAGTGGGTGGTCCCCATGTAAGAATATGACGTGGCTAGTAAACACCCGTCCTGCCCGGCACCATAACGAACCCTACCTTAGACCTATATAACCAGCAATGGATAAATGTTAAAATATGCTAACATGGGTGTTTAGGGTGTAAAGATATCAGAAGGTGAAAGCATAATACTTGGACTATTCTCATAGCTATAACTCTCAACTCATATTACAAAGTTAATGTCAGTACTTCTCCATCCGAATTTAACAATAAGGGAATCAATAGGTGTAGTAGAAGCAGGTGGATGATTGTGCAATTCATATTAAGGGACTAGTTATCCATGGATCTCAGTTCAATAGACCGAAGGGATTAGGCGTGTTAATGGGAACTTGACAGCGTCACGCCTGTGGCTAGAGCAGGACCTTCCTGCCCTAGCCACAAGTTATGGTACTCCTCATTGCTTATAGTAATATCTTTACACTTATGATATTGTTGTTTTTGCTAGGGCTGCAATTAGTTGTTAACCTATCTAAGAAAGCTCGGGATCGTACTGTATAGTATGGCAAGTACATCTATAATGTTTGTGGATGGAGCAGGCACCTGCCTGCTCTAGCCAGTACTAGGACTCGAACATGTATCTTAGATTAGTAGCATGACTATATGACTATATCCTTTTGAACATACTATCACTTACTGTTTGATCCTCATATTATCATTTACCCTTAGAGTTGTTGCCAGTATTCACAATTCTTTCATGAAACAAGTAGTTAATCTTTTACTCTCTATCTGCAACCTTACATATTTGATTTTATTCTAAGATGGGCTCTTAACCGTGCTACAGAATTAACTCTAAATATAGTGTTTTGGTTTCAGATATCATGTTGAAGCCTGCACCTCCCATGTCTCATGCGATTACTTAAATTATTACCAATAGATAAATCAGAGTAAGGTTTACAACAGACCGGCATTTCGACTTATGTTGACTTGAGTAACAGATTTGATTTCATGTGACAAAAAGCTAACATGCGGAAAGTAAAGCTGTCGAAAGCCTTGCTCCAGTTACACAGTCACTTTGTGCATTTAAATAATAATTGTTTATTTGTACTGGTTTTATGTATTTCAAGTAATATTCCCAAAGAACCCCTATATATCCCTGCTAAAAACCATTCGCAAGCTTGTGCTATTATATTACCCCTGTTTGATTAAACCTTTTGAATGAATGAATATAATAACCAACTGTGGCTGAAGCAGGAAGGTTCCTGCTCCAGCCACAATTCAATTCTGCATCTACATTCAACTGAATTCCCTGCCCATATTTTGAGCATCAAGTAACTTGAAACCTATGAAAGTAAGCAACCGCATTAGGACTAGGGACAATTAACTCATGAATATATTATTTCCCCCCGATGCACACGAAGCTACATGTTGCCTGTGTATTGACATCCATCATCTTTCTGATTAAAGTACGAAAAAGGGATATCATATATTGGTATATCAATTGATTGCAACTCGAACCATAAGCTGAGTATGGGATATTAATATCACAGAATTTATTTCATGATATAATATCTTGTCAGTGGTTATAATTAGATGTTCCTAAATGGATTCAGCCAATTCACCCGAATATTCTTTCATCATAATTCCAGAATCCTTACATAGCGATTATTCCACCTGTAAACTATAAATACCCCTTTCTCCCACCTGTCCTCTCTCCCCTAAGGTTTCGCTTGTCACAACCCTCACCTGCCGCTTTTTTCTTTTTTCCTCATACTTAGTTACAATTACCATTCCTCAATATTCCTCTTGCAGTCCCATCCTTCCTGGCTCAATCTACCCAGAATTCGCTCTTCAATCACGGTAAGTTAATTGCCTATTACCTATTAATCTACTCAAACTGAGAATTTCTGCTTATACTCTATGGTAGAAGTACACTATTAGTTGCTTCAACTCTTTTACCTTCTCTTTTATCACCGAGCATATAATATGATATAAGTCAAAGTAGGTTTAATATTCTATTATTATTATATTGATTACATTTTTCCTTTATATTAGAATTACTAGTACGAACAATAAACATCACCCAGATTGTTTGTTGAATCATGTACATTGTCCATCCAGTACTTTATCATCTAAGACTCAATATTACATTTGTCTTGTATATGGATCCTATTAATAAGAGAGACACAATCACCACCCTTATATAAGGATTACAAAACTCATCCACTTGCTCTTAACTCTTTTATTCTGGTAAAAGTTTAATACTCAGTTTTGCCGCCCTCATTTCACATTTGCAAAGGGAATAGTAATGAATTCTAGTGTTTGTTATATTTTATATGCATTTAATTTTGAATTATTTTGAAATGATTGCTAATCAAATATGTGCCTTCCGGGTTTCAACTATTGAACAGTATGGGTAAAACAATCAAGGGTTCATTACGGTCCGAGAATGGAAAGCGTGAAGCGGCCGATGCTTTGCATATCAAATTCAACAAAGTTCTCCATTGCCCAAATTGCAACTTTCACAGTCCTTTCACCGGGGCATTCAATAAGGATTCTGGAGGAACACCCGACGCACAGGGCCGCGGATACCGTCGTTTTAGATGTCGTTCCAAGCCCCGATGTGGCAAGTCATTAGGAGTTACTGAATTTCTTGAACTATGTTCTAAGATTTCTACCTCTCAGTTACCGGATAATACACAGAGAGTTCCTGCTACCAGTACGTATTTTATTTTGATAAATCTACTCTCATGATCATGTTTTGCGTACTTGTTAGATATATTAATTGATTGATTACAGATGAACCAAGTATAGCTGCAGGCGTACAGGCAAGAAGAAAGGATATACCACATATCCATGAATCAGAGAATGGCCCGGCCAAGAACCAATCTCGCAATACAGTAAGCATTTCTCCCATGTCCTCTGTTTCTTCTTCTGTATACATTGTTTTTGTTCTTAGCTCCATAATACATACCTTTTCATGCTCAACTGATTGTATCTTGCAACAAATAAGGCAGCCGCAGCAAACGTTATTACGCTAGTGTCGGGTTCTGAATACCCCTCATCACCAATTCCAGCGACAGTTTTGCCAACTCAAGGTATGTGATTGGCCTGTTGCATGTTTTAAGCTGTATGAATATTTGTTATATATGCGAAAGGTAAGTACAATTAATACACATAATTTTTGTAACTTGAACATATATATTATACAGAGATCAAACCCACCACGGCAGATATTATTCAATTAACAACGGAGATTGCTATAATAAGCAATATATTGCATAAGGAACTTGGAAAGCGCGAGGAACTCAATCATCGACTTGAGTTATTGGAAAAAAAGATTGATACAATCTTGTTAAAAATATCGTCTTCAAATCCCAAGATGAAGAGTAAGGATAAGGTATGTGTATCTTCATTCAGATATTCTTCTGGGTATTGTAACAGTTCAAATACCCTTCTACCAATGCTTCCCCGCTTTCAATTTAATATAACCATAGTACATATAGATACCAATATTCAATAATAATAATTGATTAAATAGGATATTCCAAAATTGAATATTCCCAGAATTGTCAATTCACAGGCATTAGAACCTGCGATCAGCAAAGAATCAGCCAACACGAGCCAAGTTAAATCAATATCCGAAAATCCTGCATCTCCATCCTCGCTACCCTCCTCACCACCCGATATCCCATCCTATTCTCGTCCTCCTATGGCAACCTATAGTAGTATTCTGAAGTCTACAGGCTAAGGTTTACAACAGCAATCATTGTCGCATATTAATCATTATCCGAGTAGTATCAACTCCTTTAATGATTCCACGACCGCCCTGCACAACCACCCAGAGCAGAACTCGGGCCATAATCGACACTTACCAGTTGCAATCTATGTGGCTGGTATATCCTTCATGACAATCAAGGAGGTTAAGGCCATTCTAACCGCATCGCCAATTGGGATTCAGTCAAGATACATTCAAAATATCAGCTGGATTGAACAACGAATGCTGGAAATCCTGGTTGATAGAAACCATGTGGAAAGAGTGAAAAATCGGATTAGCAATTTCTCCAACTATCGTATTCGCACCTCTTTTAATCCTCTTTCACCAGATTCATTCCATTGGGATGAAAGTATTCGTCCCGAGTCTCAGGGAAGGATTCTTCAGTGAAACTTCATCACTCAATTGGCAGATTCGGTAGCAGCAACGTCATTGACATCAACCCAACAACACATTATGGATTGGGTAAAGAATCGTGGATTGGGACAGAAATTGGAAGCGGAATTACTTAAACATGGAATAAGGCTTTCGGCAGACACTGAGACCAAGCAGAATGATATCCCCACTTACACCTATTTACCTAAAACTGTGGAAGCATCTCAGGACCCGGTGGACTTGCAGAACTTGAAACAGGAGCCAAGGGTTGGGGCAAAAAGATATGTGAAGCGAGAAAGAAGTATTTCATCAATTGAGAGCCTTCAGGTTGATGGGTAACTAATTCCATACTGCCCGTATTCTACTACATCTATTATTAACAACCTATATCCGACAGCACAAGTTCCCCTCCCATTATTCAGAAACCCCAGTTGATACTCAAGTCAACTCGCGGCATCACCTACTCGAATTAATGTATCATATTGGTTATGTGAATGCAAACTCCCTGCCAGATGGGAAGTTTGCCCAGGCAGTTTGCCTGTTTGAAAAAATGTTTGACTTTCTTTTTATTGCAGAACATTGGTATCAGCATCACGAATCCCGCCTTGCCAACCCACTTGTCTACTGTTCTACATCGCTTCCTCTTCAATCTTCCAAGACTCCATCTCGTGGCCGCCAACATGGTGGTATATATCTACTTGTCAAACCACATATCCGTAGCCTTATACAATCTACCGCTTGTTCAACATACTCAATTTCGGTGTTGATTCCAGGCTTTCGCTTTGCAGCTGTTTATTACCCTCCCTACTCAATTTCCGAAGAAACCCTCGAAACGAATATCTCCGAACTTGGTCCTCTTCATCTTCTCTTAGGTGATATCAACACAAAGTTTCCATCCCCAACCCTCTCTGCTACCAGACGTTCACAATCCACCCTCTCACCACGCTCAATTTTCTTTCAAAACTGGTCTGCCAACACAAATATGTTGCATATTTGTGACCCTTCCAAAGAGACAATATCCTGCCACATTCCTGACCACGCCTTTGCCAAATCGAATATTAAGTCTAAGCTCACTCTAGCCCTGGTTAGTACACGAGCCCTTGGTTTTCGCACCGATCATCAATATCTTTTACATATTCAATACTCGAGTCAGAATTCAAATTCACCTTCCGTTCCTCTTACACAACTCCCACCGCTCCCTTCCACTATTCCTACCCGCTTTCATATTCAACGCCTTAGAAATCCAGATATTGTACGTCAATATCACCACACTTGGACAATGATGGAAACCCTTTTCAGTTCGTTCAAGCAATCAGAGTCTTATGATATTGATATGCTCGACCATCTCCTCTGTTCAGCCGTGCAAGCAGTAGCAGAAAGCGTTCTGGGAACCTACAACCCTGAAGAATGTAGGCAAATGGACAATAAGATAGCCAACAGACTTGCAACCGAGTTCGATATTCCAGCCAGTATTCAACTCCTCAAACGCACTCAACGTAGCTCATCAGTTGGTGTACAACTAGTGAGCTCAACATCTATGTCAACACCGATGGAAGAGTGTATTAATCACTATTCAAAAGTCTTCAATGGTATCTTGGCTCATCCCCATCCTTTGTTCAAGTTTCATCTAGTAACAAATTTACCATTTTTGTCAACAGTTCAATCTAGTCCATCCATGGTATCCGAAGATTGCTCTATTCCTTTCCTTTACAATGAAAATGTCCTAGTTGCCTCACGCCTTCTGGATCAAATTTCAACAGAGAAAGTTCGCTTACAATTGAACCGAATGTCGACTACAACTGCCTGTGGTATTGATGGTATCACTGTTATTATGCTCCGCCACTTGTTAGATACTACATTTACAGATCATTTGTGTCAGTTGTATCGTGCTTGCTTGTATAAGGGACAAACACCACTCCGATGGAATCACGCATTGGTATTTCCATTGTGCAAGGACAAGACAAAGCCTTATACTGCAACCAACTCACGTCCAATCTCGCTTGTTTGCCTGTTTCGAAAACTGTTCGAGTCATTGATTCTTCCAATTGTGGCCTCCTCTGGAGATATGAGCTACTCAGGAATTCAAGCCGGCTTTCGCTCTGGGTATTCAACTCTCACGAATGTTCTTACTCTGCATCACCAGATTGAAGCCGATGCTGGCACGCATATTGTCTTCCTCGATTTTGTCTCTGCATTTGACAAAGTCGACTGGACACATCTCTGTGCGAATCTCCAACACCAAGGAATGAATTCACTGGTCCTACACCTTATTCATCAGCTAATGTATCGCGATATGACCTTCTCTATTCTTGTTAATCGTTGCGAATCCCCTCTCCAATTACGCAATTGTGGACTTCTACAAGGATCGCCACTGTCACCTATCTTATTCAATCGATTCATCAATAGTTTATTGCAAACCCTCAACTTGCAAAGCCCTGCTTCTTTTCCCTCTGCTTTGTTCTTTGCTGATGACGGTGTCCTTATTTCCCCCACCTTCAGCAAAGCTCAAGCCCTGCTGAATCAGGCTTCCAACTGGGCTGATAAACACGGAATGTCCTTCAACATACCCAAGTGCGGCTACCTCCTTACCCATACTGCTCCCAAATTTGTGGACCCGCCAGTTCTCCTTCTGAACACCCAGCCAATTCCCTTTGTTCATTCGTACCGTTATCTTGGAGTCATGTTTTCATCAACCGGAATTGATTTTCTTGCGCAAAGAAATCTTCTAAGTGTGCGTGTTGAAAACTTGCTAATTGCATTGCGGTGGTATTCCAATACCTGGTGTCCCCGTATACGTCTCAACCTTTTCAAGACCGTTATTCTACCCAGCCTGGAGTATTCCGTCCCTCTTCTCTATGCCCAGTTACTCCGCAATCGGAAGTCAGAAAGTTGGATTGCAATCAACAACACGTACAACAATTGTCTTACATGGATTGCAGGAGGAAATGCTAACAGGCCTCATATCACATCACATTTGTTAGGTCTTCTACCATTTGGCGATCGTGCTCAGCAGCTTTTCACCAGATTTTACCTCCATCTAATGGCTATGAATCTTCTGAATCCATTACGTACCATCCTTGATCGCCACTGCTGGTATCCAAAATCCCATCACCATATGCGGGTTAACAAGTCCAATCCACTTCTATTTCAATTTCTCAATCCACCTCCTGCCATTGAATGCCACTTATCCAACCTTCAGGCAATGCCGATATCTTTGCTTCATGATAAAATCCTACAAGAACTCTCGCTTCAGAAATTCAATCAAATTCATTCCACTATTGGTCCACATTCCGCCAGGCTTCTTCAGGTCTCAATGGTTTCAGACCATGTTCCTAGTTCTGACTTTGATGTCGTACTCACTGCACCTGCAGCGGATCAGGCTCGTTTTCTTGCCTGGCGGCAAGGAATATTTGGATGGGGAAGAAAATGCCTCTGTGGAGACAGGTTTGATCGTGGACATATTTCCTGTATGCCATATCCAGATCCTGGCCTAACCGAGGAGCAACTCTTCATTTACAACCTTGACCGGCGTCTACTTGATTCTACTACCAAGTATACTATCATGGACTTTCTTCTGAACCAACGGCTCTGGAACCAGGCACGCAATATACTCGATTCTTGGACACTTACCATGTCAACACTACTAAAGGCAAAACCCTCCCACCACTAGCCTCAGTCTCGTATAAAATTATAAAAAAACATTTGTATTTCGTACTTGTTTGAAATCTTCCTTATTGTTTTATTTGAACAATGATTTCTCCTGCTACTCTTCGTTCCAGTTACTTCCTTTCCTTCCTTTGTTGACGTTTTCCTTCTGATTGGATTTACCTGATTGTGTTAGCTTAAAAGTTCTGTTGAATCTTTTATTCTCTATTATTATCATGCTTCCAAGTTTGTCTTGCAATGTTGATATGCCTTTCTTCAAAAGCGATGTTTTTTCCCTTCTGCTTCGTGTTCCTACTTCCTTGCTTGCTCTATATTGCTTTTGACAAAAGTTCATCTTCTTTTGTTTTTGCCAAAAGTACAGTTTACGTGTTGTCTGATTTGCTCACGCTCGGCCATCAGGTAGGGCCTCGTACTCCTGATCTCGAGCCTGATGTAGGCTTTATATGCATCCTCCATTCTTGTACTGCTGTGTTTCCTTCATTGCAGTTGCTGCCCCTGTGTCGGTGGTTGTCTTCTTACTTGTCGAGTAACTCTGCAGACTTGATGGTGCTCGGACTGGCTGTGTCCTTGGTTAGCTTAGCTGCTATGGTCCTGTCTCTAAGGTCAATATACTTAACTCCTAACCCTAACCCCACTACCTATTGCCAAGATCTACATTGCTCCTGTCAAACAAGCATAGACTGTAATAGAGTGTTTGCACTGGACATTCGCACAAGGCATATAACCGACAGAGCCAAAGGCTATACTACCTGAGCGTGGACTGGTTGAATCTCAATATGCACGGCCTGGACCACCTCGAAACCAAGGTGTAGATGACTTGGGAGGCTCCGAGGAATCAGATCCTGAAGAAAGAATCTGGGATAGTACAGTCAACATGTATGTTGCATCCGACACTGATGAGGAGGAAGGCTCGCAAGAGGGTGAGGCGGAGATTCCCGGTGAAGGACTGAGCGATCTTGAAAGTATCGACCAACAGGGTGACGAAAATTCCGGCTGCATAGCAGGCTCAAGGGGCCGCCTGGAAGAGGATTGTTCGGAGGAGGAGGCTCTATCGGGAACCACTGATTCACTACCGGTTATACGTGTAACCCGCGGAAGAGACCAGACAGGAACTAATACCACGATTCGAGTTCCACCCAGGAAGCGTGCCGGAACTGGGGGGAAAGAAAAGAAAAGATCCCGTTTCCACTAAGTTAATTTTCGTGTAAAATCATTATAAAATCATAGAATTTGACTGAGTAATTGAGAAGGCATTTTTACTATCCCCTAAGTTATCCTAGTGGCCAAGACATGCCGAGGAGGTGTCAAGTCAACAATGTATACCGTAGTGAATGACGAGCCGCCATGAATTGATTGGAAAATGCCCCATATAATCGGGGGACTGCATGTGGGATCGGGCGGACGGGGTCCATTTTCTGACCCTCGTCCGCCCGATCAGACGTGCACACCCCAAGTAAATGTCAGAGTGAGTAGAAGGATTCTATGTTTTCAGAGGCGGAAATTCAAGAAGTCTGAATACATTGTCCATTTATTCGAGTTCTTACGATAAGCTATAGGAACAGGAGCATCGTCATGAAAATCATACGCACAGAAAAATCATACGCACACAAATCATACGCTCAGAAAAAATCATACGCACAGAAAGATCATACGCACACAAATCATACGCACACAAAATCATACGCTCAGAAAAATCATAGGCCCAAAATAATACACTGGTAATGGTGTCGTAGATAATACGCACTAGTGCAAAGGCTAGTTGCATTGGCTCTAGTTAGTCGAGTTTGTCAGGTCATAGCGTGATTTGTCTTCCCCTATATTCTTTCTGTTTCCCCTTTTCTCCCATAGACACAGAAACCGTTCGCCCGCCGCCCTCTGAATCTATGTCCCGCGCTGCGCCCTCTTGAACCCAAGTTCCTCCCCGCCCAAGTCTCTCCTTACCCGCCATCCACTCGAGCACATTTGGATACCTTTATCGTGGCTCTATACCAACCGCACTTCATTCTATCCTGCTTTGAGCGGGAGGGAAGCTTGCTTTGAGCGAGTTTGTGTGGCTGCGGAAGACTACGAGAGGGCTATCAAAAATGAAGAAGAGGGATGCGGAGAAGCGCAAGCGGCAGCGCGAACGAAGAAAAGCTGCGAATCACCTCCACAACTCTGAACATGGGAGTGAAGATATTGCAAATTCTACCATGGATGCCAAAGGTGTGTTATTCTCTGCTATTTAACCGATCTCTCTGCATAGGCTTGAAATTAGCAATTGTTGTATTTAGCTTTCAACTCGGTCGCATATCTGTATTTAGGGCATATACTAATCTCCTCGTCGCTTGTATTAGATTCGGGGGAACCATGTTTACGGCTGGATATGGATAAGGTTTATTCAATGAAAAGGAATATTTCCCACATGTTGAAAACCCCCGATCATCCACGCGTCAGATACCACCAATGTGGCGATTTTGACGTTCTGGACTCAATCCTTTCGAGACCTAAACGGCAGCCGGATAGCAACTTGAAGGAGCGTTTCGAAGAGGAAAATGAGCCCCAATTACACCGGATCACCGGTGACATTGTTATAATAAAGGACAAGTAAGTAATTCATCCTTTGGGCTAAGACTAGGCTTATATACTAAACTATCTTTAGGCAAGGCGTCCCATGTGTAATCAAAGCTGGGAATAGCAAGGCATGTTGGCTATTACCGCAAGTTGAACCGGCGGTACACAAATATGTTGCGTCACGGAATATAGCGGCAGATCATACCCGACATGGTGCAAGCGGTACGCGGAAGCGCTATAGGCCAAGCGGCGAGATGGAAGGCGCTCATACCACTCACAAGGCTGCGAGTGATAGTATGAAGGATGCTACAACCCTGAGTTCTCCTGCAGGAAACGGGAGCAGCGAACATAACCCGGACGGTACTTTGAGAACAAAAGGCTGTGTCATTGGGCACCGTGCCTTCGTTCCACGAATGGGATCACGAACGCAGAATATTGAACTTGGACCCGGGCCAGCCCAGTCATATAACACGAAATCAGCAATTCACGCACTAAAAGAATTCGGCCAACAGCTTTTACCATTGACTCAAACCGTTGAGGCGCTATTTCAGACTTTCCTCCCGGAGGAGCATTCCAAATACACAGCAGTCTATGAGACCATTTACGATGGGAAAGCTGACAATGTTGACGAGGCATTTGGAATATGGACCTCCCGCTCACTTGTCATCAACGCGAATACCAATAACCATAAGGATCTGGAGGACGTATGCCATGGGTGGTGTGTGATAGTAGTATTCGGAGACTTTGAGGGCGGCGATGCCTGCTTTCCTGAGCTTGGAGTCAAGATTGATTGTACCCCTGGTATGTAGAGACTCCCGCCCATCTTATCCAATTCCAATAAGTGACTAAGATATATTCTCTAGGTTCCATTATTTTCATGCGTTCCTATGCAGTGGAACATTATATTGGCTCTTTTGTGGGAAATCGGTGTAGTGTTGTCCACTTTACACATCAAGCAGTGCACGATGCATATGTGGAGAAGACGGGGAAGCCATTGTGGGAGTTCAATAAGATGCCTAAATGGTGGCAGAAGTTGCGCATGCATCTGAATGTATAATAATGTTCCTAATCATTGATTTTTCTATTTAGTATGGGTATACACTCACACCCCGCTGTCCCGGATCTTGATAATCCGGATACCTTGCTGTGTCGTGCGAATCTCAGTAAGTTCTGAATTTCTTTACACCAAAGCCTAGCCTGTTGTCCCGGATCACTCGCTATGCCGGATGGATTCTTAGGATTTTGTCCGTCCGGGATAGCGGGGTGCTAGTGTATACTTTTGAGCTTGGCCTGCCCTCGTTTGCAAGGCTGTGCCCCCAAAATCATACGTCCAAACTATACGCCCAAAGCCATACGCCCAAAACCATACGCCTATAACCATACGCCCAAAACCATACGCCCAAAGCCAAACCATACGCCCAAACCCATACGCCAAAAACCATGCGCCCAAAACCATACGCCCAAAAGCCATACGCCCAAAGCCAAACCATACGCCCAAAACCATACACCCAAAACCATATGCCCAAAAGCCATTCGCCCAAAGCCAAACCATACGCCCAAAGCCATACACCCAAAACCATCCCCCCAAAACCATACGCCAAAAACCATACGCCCAAAAACATATGCCCAAAACCATGCGCCCAAAGCCATACGCCCAAAAGCCATACGCCCAAAGCCAAACCATACACCCAAAGCCATACGCCCAAAACCATACGCCAAAGAGAGTCACCTAAAACCATAGCTTTTTATACACCATAGTGAGCGCCCAGTTTAACCAACTATCTGCAAGTTTAGGGTAAGTGATTGCCTGAACCTCAGACCAGATTTAAATAGTGGCTAGTATTTGGGTGGATGGCTTGCAAGGCATGTGAGACGTGACGCCTAAACCAATAGTCTTTGAATGAAAAGCCCAAAACTGAATGCCCAAAGCCATAAGCCCAAAGCCATACACCCTGAATGAGATCACGAAATGATAAGCCGGAGACCATGTCCTCAGGAAGATAGGAATCGTGCATGCACCACTATACAACTATACGCTGAGAGTTATGTACCCGGAATCATATGCTTAGAAGTACTTAGAAACATACCTAGATTATACGCTTACAATCATATACTGAGAGCGATTTCCAAACACTATTTATCTCAAACTAGAAGCCCAAATCATAATGATAATGTGAGCACTATATTCAAATCCTATCTTTTGAGATAGTTGCCGGATTGCTATATGGAATATCCAAATAGTGGAGTCATCATACTAGACATACGAAGTAATTAGGGGGTGTTTGGCCAGCCAATTCTGATCTCAAATTGTGATTTCAGATCAGAATTGAGAGGGCAAACACCCCTTAAATTTCAACATGCCATTTGTTTAGTCAGAGAATATCACTCGTAGGAATAAGTGGGGCCCCACACAGGGGCAAGAGTGGGGGACGAGAAGACGGGGGCCGTTTAGGCAATCAGCGGGGAAAGTAAAATACGCGCCCCGCCCCACAGCCCGGCCAGGGCCCTGTGTCATACAGGGCGGGGAGGAACGGCAAAGAGTTGACCCCGGGCCGGAGTAACGGCGGGGTCACAAAGTGAAAACCCGCCCCGCCCCGCCCTGTAACGAACACTACTTTCACAAAACAGGGGAAAAGGTAATGTGTCTAAGATCTCATACCTGGCACCTATATTACAAATTCATACGCACAAATTCATACGTACAAATTCATATGCACAAATTCATAGGCACAAATTCATAGGCACAAATTCATATGCACAAATTCATATGCACAAGGGTCTATGCACAAATTCATTATTCCAAATTGAATGCGCGCCAATGTCAAAGTAGAAGCAACTGTTTTCCCCATTGTTCTCACCTAAGATATCTTTAGTCAGAGATAATTCTAATAATGGTTTATAGCATCTGAAAATGAGTATTGCGGTTGGTGCTTCACCTCAACGGCGTCCACAGTTCATCGAGATACAGAATACCCAGGTGAAGATCCCTACTACACTACCTTATGATGTCAAATTACCGTGGAACTCCACCCTAAATATGTTGGAGAGATCTGTGAGGCTACAGGAATTCACCAGGACTGGTTACAAACCTATGCTGAGTTTACGCCTCTCTGGTCAACCCCGGAAGAGTGGAGGCAGATTGAATACATCTTGGAGGTACTTCAACCTATACGATTTTGGACTTTGTGGATGTCAAAAACACGTGGCGTCACCATTCATCGAGTGTTTCAAGTCTATCAAGATATCTTTGATCATTTGGAAATGCAAATTTCCATGTTAGAACGGAAGCGGATGCAATGGAAGGTTGATATTCGTGATGGCCGAGTGAAAGCTAAATTGAAGGCCGCCTCTTACTATGGAAAAACCTAACGTCCAAGATGTCTTCCTTTGGGCATTGGAACTTGGCTAAATCCCTATTGCAAACTCAACCTTTTTCGAGAATGGGATCTTGATGCCAGTGGGGAGACTGAGTATGAGAAGTCATATCAAAAGGAGTTCATAGCCTATTATGATCTGTACTATGTACAAATAAATAATCAGGCACCTGACCTGTCAATTCCACGGAGTGGTCTGAACAGTCGATCCAAACACCTTTACACTTCGAGACACATAGCAGTTATCCTGAGTGAGGCACTAGCGTACATCGAAACCAATTCTGAGATTGAGCCGCCTGAGCCAGACGCTGAGGGTACGGATCCCACACGTGAGGCCTGCCTAGCGGGGATTTTTTACAAGGCAAATATACTGGAGTGGTGGAAGGTTAATGCAGAAAGATTCCCGAATTTAGCTCGGATAGCTAGGGATATTCTCGCTGTTCAAGGGGGTAGTGTTGGAGTAGAACGGGTATTTAGCATGGCAAGAGATGTGATTCCCTATCGGCGCTCACGACTTAAAAGCAGTACAATTCGATCTTCAATGCAGGTGAAATCCTACAAGACCGAAGAATTACGAAGAGAGCTAGCAGGTCACTATAGTGAACGGGAGGCAGAAAAACTCGAAAAATGGCTGCTGCGGAGGATTATCGTTATTGGGCTGATAGGAAGGAAGAAAGTATAGAGAACGATAATGGCTGTATCTCCGATGATGACGAATCACACAAGAAGGACAGTGAATGGTCTTTCGTTGATCAGGATGGCACGCGAGCATTTGGAAGAGAGCCAAAGGCTATATTATCTGAGCGTGGACTTGTTGAATCTCAATATGCCCGGCCTGGACCACCTCGAAACCAAGGTGTACATCACTTGGGAGGCTGCGAGGAATCTGATCCGGAAGAAAGAATCCGGGATAGTAGAGTCAACATGTATGTTGCATCCGACACTGATGGGGAGGAAAGGTCCCAAGAGGGTGAGGCGGAGATTCCCGGTGAAGGACTGCGTGATCTTGAAAGTATCGACCAACAGGGGGACGATAATTCCGGCTGCATAGCAGGCTCACGGGGCCGCCTGGAAGAGGATTGTTCAGAGCAGTAGGCTCTATCGGGAACCACTGATTCACTACCGGTTATAGGTGTAACCCGCGAAAGAGACCAGACAGAAACTAAAGCGACCATTCGAGTTCGACCCAGGAAGCGTGCCGCATCTGGGGGGAAAGAAAAGACAAGATCCTGTTTCCATTAAGTTAATTTTCGCGTAAAATCATGATAAAATCATAGAATTTGACTGAGGAATTGAGACGGCATTTTTACTATCCCCTAAGTTATCCTAGTGGCCAAGACATGCCGAGGAGGGGTCAAGTCAACAATGTTTACCGTAGTGAATGACGAGCCGCCATGGATTGATTGGAAAATGCCCTATATAATCGGGGGACCCAATGTGGGATTGGGCGGACGGGGTCTATTTTCTGACCCGAGTCCGCCCGATCAGACGTGCACACCCCAAGTAAATGTAAGAGTGAGTAGAAGGATTCTATGTTTTCAGCGGAGGAAATTCAAGAAGTCTGAATACATTGTCCATTTTTTCGAGTTCTTACGATAAGCTACAGGAACAGGAGCATTGTCATGAAAATCCTACGCACAGAAAAATCATACGCACACAAATTATTAGCTCAGAAAAAATCATACGCTCAGAAACATCATACGCACACAAATCATATGCACACAAAATCATACGCTCAAAAAAATCATAGGCCCACAATAATACACTGGTAATGGTGTCGTAGATAATACGCACTAGTGCAAAGGCTCGTTGCATTGGCTCTAGTTAGTTGAGTTTGTCAGGTCATAGCGTGATTTGTCTTCCCCTATATTCCTTCTTTTTCCCCTTTTCTCCCATAGACACACAAAGCATTCGCCCCGCCGCCCTCTGAATCTATGTCCCGCGCTACGCCCTCTTGAACCCAAGTTCCTCCTTGCCCCAGTTCCTCCCCACCCAAGTCTCTCCTTACCCGCCATCCACTCGAGCACATTTGGATACCTTTATCCTGGCTCTATACCAACCGCACTGCATTCTATCCTTCTTTGAGCGGGAGGGAAGCTTGCTTTGAGCGAGTTTGTGTGGCTGCGGAAAACTACGAGAGGGCTATCAAAACTGAACAAGAGGGATGCGGAGAAGCGCAAGCGGCAGCGCCAATGCAGAAAAGCTGCGAATCACCTCCACAACTCTGAACATGGGAGTGAAGATATTGCAAATTCTACCATTGATGCCAAAGGTCTGTTATTCTCTGCTATTTAACCGATCTCTCTGCATGGGCTTGAAATTAGCAATTGTTGTATTTGGCTTTCAACACGGTCGCAATTCTATATTTAGGGCATATACTAATCTTCTCGTCACTTGTATTAGATTCGGGGGAACCATGTCTACGGCTGGATATGGATAAGGTATATTCAATGAAAAGGAATATTTCCCACATGTTGAAAACCCCCGATCATCCACGCGTCAGATACCACCAATGTGGCAATTTTGATGTTCTGGACTCAATCCTTTCGCCACCTAAACGGCAGCCAGATAGGAACTTGAAGGAGCATTTTGAAGAGGAAAATGAGCCCCAATTACCCCGGATCACTGGTGACATGGTTATAATAACGGACAAGTAAGTAATTCATCCTTTGGGCTAAGACTAGACTTATATACTAAACTAACTTTAGGCAAGGCGTCCCATGTGTAATCAAACCTGGGAATAGCAAGCCATGTTGGCTATTACCGCAAGTTGAACCAGCGGTACACAAATATGTTGTGTAACGGAATATAGCGGCAGATCATATGCGACACGGTGCAAGCGGTACGCGGAAGCGCTATAGGCCAAGTGAGATGGAAGGCGCTCATACCACTCACATGGCTGCGAGTGATAGTATGAAGGATACTACAACCCTGAGTTCTCCTGCAGGAAACGGGAGCAGCGAACATAACCTGGACGGTACTTTGTAAACAAAAGGCTGTGTCATTGGGCACCGTGCCTTCGTTCCACGAATGGGATCACGAACGCAGAATATTGAACTTGGACCCGGGCCAGCCCAGTCATCTAACACGAAATCAGCAATTCACGCACTAAAAGAATTCGGGCAACAGCTTTTACCATTGACTCAAGCCGTTGAGGCGCTATTTCAGACTTTCCTCCCGGAGGAGAATTCCAAATACACAGCAGTCTATGAGACCATTTACGATGGACAAGCTGACCTTGTTGACGAGGCATTTGGAATATGGACCTGCCGCTCACTTGTCATCAACACGAATACCAATAACTATAAGGATCCAGAGCACGTATGCCATGGGTGGTATGCGATAGTAGTATTCGGAGACTTTGAGGGTGGCGATGCCTGCTTTCCTGAGCTTGGAGTCAAGATTGATTGTACCCCTGGTATGTAGAGACTCCCACCCATCTTATCCAATTCCAATAAGTGATTAAGATATATTCTCTAGGTTCCATTATTTTCATGCGTTCCTATGTAGTGGAACATTATATTGGCTCTTTTGTTGGAAATCGGTGTAGTGTTGTCCACTTTACACATCAAGCAGTGCACGATGCATATGTGAAGAAGACGGAGAGGCCATTGTGCGAGTTCAATAAGATGCCTAGATGGTGGCAGAAGTTGCGCATGCATCTGAATGTATAATAATCTGCCTAATCATTGATGTTTCTATTTGGTATGGGTATACACTCACACCCTGCTGTCCCAGATCTTGATATTCCGGATACCTCACTGTGTCGTGCGAATCTTAGTACCTTGTGAATTTCTTTACTCCAAAGCCTAGCCTGTTATGCCGGATCACTAGCCATGGCCAATGGACTCTTAGGATTTTGTTCTTCCGGGATAGCGGGCTGCTAGTGTATACTTTTGAGCTTGGCCTGCCCTCATTTGCAAGGCTGTGCCCCCAAAATCATACGTCCAAACTATACGCCCAAAAGCCATACGCCCATAGCCAAACCATACCCCCAAAACCATACCCCCAAAACCATATGCCAAAAAGCCATACGCCCAAACCCAAACCATAACCCCAAAGCCATACGCCCAAAGCCATACACCCAAAACCATCCCCCCAAAGCCATACGCCTAAAACCATACGCCCAAAAACATACGCCCAAAACCATGCGCCCAAAACCATACACCCGAAAGCCATACGCCCAATGCCAAACCATACGCACAAAGCCATACGCCCAAAACCATACGCCAAAGAGAGTAACCTAAAACCATAGCTTTTTATACACCATAGTGAGCGCCCAGTTCAACCAACTATCTGCAAGTTTAGGGTAAGTGATTGCCTGAACCTGAGACCAGATTTAAATAGTGGCTAGTATTTGGGTGGATGGCTTGCAAGGCATGTGAGACGTGACGCCTAAACCAATAGTCTTAGAATGAAAAGCCCAAAACTTAATGCCCAAAGCCATAAGCCCAAAGCCATACACCCTGAATGAGATCACGGAATGATAAGCCAGAGACCATATCCTCAGGAAGATAGGAATCGTGCATGCACCACTATACAACTATACGCTTAGAGTTATGTACCCGGAATCATATGCTTAGAAGTACGTAGAAACATACCTAGATTATACGCTTACAATCATATACTGAGAGCGATTTCCAAACACTATTTATCTCAAACTAGAAGCCCAAATCATAATGATAATGTAAGCACTATATTCAAATCCTATCTTTTGAGATAGTTGCCAGATTGCTATATTGCATATCCAAATAGTAGAGTCATCATACTAGACATACGAAGTAATTAGGGGGTGTTTGGCCAGCCAATTCTGATCTCAAATTGTGATTTCAGATCAGAATTGAGAGGGCAAACACCCCTTAAATTTCAACATGCCATTTGTTTAGTCAGAGAATATCAGTCGTAGGAATAAGTGGGGCCCCGCACAGGGGCAAGAGTGGGGGACGAGAAGCCAGGGGCCGTCTAGGCAATCAGCGGGCAAAGTAAAATACCAGCCCCGCCCCACAGCCCAGCCAGGGCCCTGTGTCATACAGGGCGGGGAGGAACGGCAAAGAGTTGACCCCAGGCCGGAGTAACGGCGGGGTTACAAAGTGAAAACCCGCCCCGCCCCCTCCCTTAACGAATACTAGTTTCACCAGTCGGCTATTGTTGAGCCTGTACGACCGTAGGAAATTGACGCCTGCGTGGGAGAGAATGGTTTTTTGTAGACTTCGCGATGTGTGAACCGTTGAGTTTAGGGAATTTGATTTGCAGAAAATGTAAACTATTAGATTGCGGTTGGCCGATGTGTGGAGCCGTGAGGACAATTTGGTGTGTATTTCTGAGCGAGATCTGGGCTAGAGCTCAGAAACGTAGAATCGCCGTGGCGAGGGTGTCCTGGACGCCCGGTCATGGCAGTAGACTAGTAATAATAGAATATCAACATGCGGATGAGGTTCAAAGTCAGGATACACCGGGCACCAGCGCCTCGAAGCTTTTGTAAATGGCACTCTGTAATATGAATGAATAGTGGAGAGATCGAGACGGCATCTGGAATATGTGTGCTATCATGACGCCGTCGAGTGTATGCATGTGAGCTATCATGATGTCGTCAAGACGGCGTCTGGAATATGTGTGCTATCACGAAGCGGTCGAGAGTATGCATGTGAGCTATCACGACGTCGTCAAGATGGCGTCTGGCATAGGTGTGCTATCACGACGCCATCGAGAGTATGCAAGTGAGCCATCACGAGGCCGTCGCGATGAACATGTGAGCTATTTGGAAGGCATTGGGAGCCTATAGCCAGACATGACAATTGATGCAGAGGGGGTTCAAATATCGCTGTGTAGCATCCGGAAGACTAAGCATCCGGATAGTCTTCCGGATGCTAGAGTGGAGTTGGATTCCGCCATGACGAGAGCGGCACAGGAAGGTGGTCGTCGGGATGCGCAGAGCTTAGGGTCTGAGGGCATCTGGACGCATGCGCTTGGTGGTGGACGTCGTCGGGACATCGAGGACGCAGGGGTAGATGGGGAATGGCGTCCGGACGTGACGTCCAGCCGACGTCGTGTCCAGAGTTATGGTTAACGTTCTGAGCGTCCTGAGCGTCTGATGCACGGGACGCTCAGGACGCATATCATAATTTTTGCTGATGTAACTGCTAAAACTACCCTATACGAGTGCCCTATCCCACACCGTGCAACAGTACAATACAGCACATCCCACCTCCCCGCAAACCCCTCCCGGTAACCGACCGCGGATGACCTCCCACAGCTAGTCGCCGGCTTGAAAACTCCATCTCACAGAATTCCCCTACCACCCATGTTTCGGCGAGCCATCTCTTCTCTTGCCTTCATCTCTCCATTCTCCTCAGCAGCCTCCACCAAATCAATCATGACGTCGCCCCTTAAACGCCCTGTCAAACTTGCCTTGATACAGCTTGCTACCGGTATCTCTTCCCTTCTTTTGGGCGAGGTCTGTATTTTGGCTGATAGCACGTCAAACAGGAAGCGACAAAGACGTGAATCTAAAGCGGGCGTCCGAGAAGGTAGCCGCAGCCGCGAAGAACGGAGCAAACATCGTTGTCCTCCCGGTACCTTCCCGCTTCAAATCAATCCTTTCGAAATGTCCCACAATTAACGAAATTTAAAACGAAAACAGGAATGCTTCAACTCCCCTTACGGCACGGAGCACTTCCCAAACTACGCCGAGCCAATCCCGACCCCGACGCGGACCTTCCCCGCCTCCGAAACCCCTTCCTACACAACTCTCTCGACCCTCGCCTCCACGCACAAGATCTACCTAATCGGAGGCTCAATCCCAGAACTAGATCCCGAAACCTCAGAACTCTATAATACCTCCTTGACATTCTCCCCAACCGGCACGCTCCTGGCGACGCACCGGAAGATCCACCTTTTTGATATCGACATCCCCGGGAAAATCAAGTTTATAGAATCGGATGTACTGAGCCCCGGTTCAATGCCCACATTGATAGGGACGGAGTACGGGTCTGTAGGATTGGGCGTCTGCTACGACATCCGCTTCCCTGAACTTGCCATGATCGCGGCGAGGAAGGGAGCGTTCTTGATGCTTTACCCTGGAGCGTTCAACATGACCACCGGCCCTCTTCACTGGGAACTACTGGCCCGAGCTAGAGCTGCGGATAATCAGGTTTATGTCGGCGTCTGCTCGCCCGCGAGGAGGAAAGAGGAGGACGGGGAAGGGTATACTGCCTGGGGACATAGCATGATTGTAGACCCCAATGCGGAGGTGGTTGTGGCCACGGAAGAGAAGGAGGGGATTGTGGAGTGGGTTTTGAAGCCGGAGAAGATCTCGGAAGTTAGGAAGGGGATCCCGATTACCGGACAGAGAAGGTTTGATATTTATGCCGACGTGGCGGTTGCTGGGCCGACGAGAGGCGATGAGGAGTGAGTTGGCCGTTGGGGGCTGGGAGGCTCGTCCATTCAGCCTTCTCCTTTAACTGGGGTAAGGAGCTATTCTTGCTGTAGCATTGGAGACTTGATAGTATATCAAAACTCACTGCCTAATAAATAAAATAAATAAATAAGCAAACGGGTTCACGGGTTCATCTTAGGGCTGATGTGTTCGGGTACAAGTATTCCAAAAAAACCCAGGGTTTAGCGAGATAATGAAAAGAAGTGGACCCAATCATGATATCAGCGTATTTTAAAAGCCAGCGGAATGACCATTAACAAATTACCAGTACGGCAATTAGTTAAATAATGTACGTGGCCGGGGAGGGGGTTATGCTTGCACAACTACCAGTAGATTGCTTCGACAACCGTTAGACTGCCAATCCTCCGCCTGGTATCACAATCGCCACCGGCTGGGGGTGCACGGCATGATGCATCACTGCCACCCTAGTAGACATCGCGGGATTCTGTTGTAAGCAATATTATAGTGTAACCCATATAACCGGAAATCACCCTATCTCCTCGACGGATATTGTGCAGACACTACAAGAGTCTGGGGCGTCCTTAATAATGCGAGAAGTGTGCGAGTGATATCGCAGGAGCCAGAAATATCATTGATGCATACCGCCTCATCTAGCATTGCCAAGTCCGTGAGTGGCAAATTCTGGCAAGAAAAAGAAAAGAACGTGAAGCCCAAGAGAGCCCTGGCTGGTGAGGTACTTGTAGCTTAGGAATCTCGTGAAGTAGAGTGAGACTGTACTACTAGCAAGAAGGAGGGAGCTAAGGGAAATCAATAACAGTACTACCGTAGATGAAGAAAAGAAATAGGTTGGAGGGACGAATATGTTATTATAAGTGTGAAGTATTAAAGTGATTAGATTTGCAAAATGCTATGATAATATGATATGTTTGGCCTCACCAAATATCACTCGTATGATACCTACTTGCCAATTTCAAAGTGTGATGATAATGTTAGATATCATGGATTGTTTGCCGAATCTTAATCATAAGGTTGTCTTGGCTTTCATCGTTTGGGGGGCTCGCTTGTCGTTTTGTTCTCTTTTCTTTTTCTTTTCTTTTCCTCCCTCTAGCTCAGCAAGTTCCTTCCCCTTACAGCAATCGAAGGCAATGAAACTGGTCTAACAACTCTTCTTTGACCTTTAATCTCTCCCTCATTCTGGCCTTCAGTAAAGCTCTTCCCGCACTTTCTATACCCAATAAGCAGCTCTGTAAACTCTCCACTCGGCCCACCGCTTGTAGGGTTCGACTCACTATGGATCACTCCCAGGAGCTATGGATCGGGAGTTGCTCTGATTGGCCGTTCCGCTGATCGATGTGTTGGAAATTGTGGTCGTACTCTCATATTCTCGATTCCTACCGTCACGAGTGACACCTCGTGACCGCGCGCGTAGCCCCCTATCTCCACTCCTATTTCTATGCCCCCTCTGTTCTCTTCTTTTTCTCTTCTTTTTCTTGTCTGAATTCTCTCCTCTTTGTTCCATAAGCAATACTAACCTGGCGTATGGTGGAATTTCCCCCTCTTCTCCCCCCCCCCCTTCCTTCTATCATTGCTTACAGTAACATAGAATAGTGGCACGGGGAGTCAAGTTGGGTGTTGTGAATCATACCTTGCAATGGGTTATTATTTTGCCCTAGGATTGTCTAAAATAGTCCGACTTACCGGCTAATTGTGTAGTGGACTATTGCAGTGTCTGCGATATATTCAAAGAGAACGACACTACCTTCTAATATATCATACACCAAGAAGAGTTCTTCCAGAAATCCACTTAAATGCAGTTAATACCCTGCAGAAAAGAAATATTTATACATCCCAGATCACTGCCCTAGAGTGATAATCTATGAAAGCCCCTCCCAGCTATCTGTTGACGGACCCCTGCGGTGCCCGACTGACAGATCTAGTCGTCAAGCTAACCACCTTCCCATTGGACCAGACAAAGACCTTCTTGATATATTTCCTATTTAACCATTTGTGAGCCCCTTCCTCATCCTCGACAATATCTCTCACGTGCTGCTCCCCTGCCTCACCACTCGTTTCAGCTCAATCTGCACATTGAATCCGAACTTCCCATTGATATTCACAGTGCAGGTCGTTGTCCCACCTAGGCACTCCCTTTGAATGAAGGACCACGACCGCTTGATATTAAGGGCCCGAGTGCCTGCCATGGAGGGGGCATAGGTGAGCCAGCACAGTTCGGTATAGCCGTGCTAGATGGGGGCTAGCACTGGCAGGAGTTCGCCGGTGGCACAGTAGGTCGTGGTGAGTGTTGACCAGGCTTCTGCACGGGGGGGTGTGAAGAGGTTTATAGGTTTAGTAAGATTCAACACAAAGGCGTTTACAGTAAGTGATGTTGAGAGCGCAAAGGGGATGTTCCGGTGAGTTTCTCGGAGCAAGGAGAAGAGGTCATGGTCTTCTGGCAGGATGCTCATCAGGGTTAGGGGGCAGGCAATGAGGCTTGGTAAGGTTGGGAAACCAGGCTCTGTAAGTTTCTCCCCGAGCATGCTGGTGTGTGGCCAGAGTTTGTCGAACCAGCAGGACATCCCAATTATTTCCTCTTCCTCCCATTGCAATTCAGTTTCCACTTGTCCCAAGAAAAGTAGATCTGCCCTCGTGTCGTCGGCACCCCCGCGGGCGAAATACTCTCATGAATCGGTCCCATTGAATTTACTCTTGCTCATATTCTCCCAGGTAACTCGTGGATGGGCCGTAAGCGGATATCTTCTACTCCTTGGTCTTCGGATCTGTTTCAAATTGATCGGGCTTTAGGAACCTGGATGTCACAGGAGGCTTGTAGGCTTTCCCTAAAACAGCGCCTTGAGTCACGAACCATTTGAAGGGCCCCCTCCGGATTCCTCGGTCACCCCGGGATTCCGATTTTTCTAGGAAACTTGGAGCTGAAGTTGGGGTAGAGGAAGTGCAGGGTTGCGTGCTCAATTCCCCCGATGTTGGCGTCTACTGGGAGCAGCTCGTTGGCCTTTTCCGGGGAGAAGTCCTGGAGGGTTAGTTCTTGAGTCTGAAAGGATTAAGAGAATAATATAGTTATGGGCAAACAAAGTTATGGCAACGAGAGTCGGATTTTGGCGTGTTTTTATATTGATCAGCGCCAATACCTGAGGTCCATTGCGCCAAACTTGAACACTTGTCGACTGGAGCTGGTGTTTATGCACGTTGATCCCCATAATGAAGAACAGTTAGTTAAGTACTTACCGCAATCTACTCGTATAGTATCTGACTTCCATTTAGCCCCCTCGACACTTCGGGCAAGGTGTCTCTATCTATTCCTTCATCAAAGTTAGCGGATTACCCTCTTTAGGACCGAGCTCTTCGATATCTAGTGATACCACGAGCAAATCTTTCCCCATTGCGGGCGCAATCCCACAGCTTTCGCACCGAACTACAGGTATGAGCGCCCCCTACTATCTTTGTCGGCTGGTGAGCTAACCATTAAGTTTTCTTATTAGCTCGGCTTTGGTCGGCGGCAATCCTGCTGGTACCCTTGGCTGTCCACATTCCGCCCCGGACTCGCTGTCGGTCATGAGTGACATATCCTAACCGCTTAAGTTCCACTTCTACACCCCTCCTTCTCTCCTCTCTTTCTCTTCTCTCTCGCTTCCTCTCTTCTTCTTCTCTCTCTCTTCCTCTCTTCCTCTTTTCTAGTAGACTATTTTTCCCCATATCTTGCCAATAAATCCAGCTACTATGGTTTTATATGTCGACCCGCACCACTTGGTGGCTCTTATGGTCCAAACCTATGAGAAGAACCAGGACGGCTCTTATTGCAGCTTTGAATCTGCATCTCTCATCAGACAAGGGATTTCAGATGATCACGAGACTACCCTTCGCACTATTCCAGTCTTGGATGCTATTTCAAGCAGTGTTCGCAAGCGGCCAGGTCTGCCTTCAGATAACCGGCCGGCTTTTCAGTCCGGCCAGGCCTGGCCAGTGTGAGACAGACCTGGGCTTCGTAGGCCAGGCTTCATGGGTGCCTGGCGGCGGCGGCAGGCTTTCGGTATATTCCATGTGACAAGTCAATATTTCGTTGATGTGTGGGTGATATCTGCAGATATCTGAAGATCCCGGCAGATATCTGAAGATGCCGCCAGATATCTGGAGATGTCCGCAAATATCTGAAAATGCCGCCAGATATCTGTTGGTTTTTCAGGCTTGAGCCACACTATTTAAACTTAATAATAATATTCTGATAGGTTTTAGATATCTGGGTAGACAGAGAAGAGGTAGTTGCTTGTTTTCTCTTGTCACTCGATTTAATGCTATAGCATGTTGACAAAATTAGGGCCTGTTTGGATGTAACGGTTCCGTTCCGTTCCCCCATACAAATTGCCCTTTCCCTTCCCTTTCAAAATGGAAAGAAGGTTATGTTCACAATAGAAATGGTCGCTAAACAGGCCCTTAACCATTCACCCATGATGGACGGCAACGGAACTCTCTTTATTACCTTGCCCTTTCAACGCCACAGAGAAATTTCCCCAGGTCGGATATTAATTTCTACTAGGTATTCTACTATGTATTTACTTTTTTAATTTACTTTTGTTGGTTTCCACACTTGTGGGGCTGGTGGGGGAGCGCTGTTCACACGTTAGTTAGCCATGAGCACGATCATGAGAGCAGGGGTGAATGGAAAGAAAGTTTCCTCCTCGGTTGCGCGTTGATCCACTCTGTTGCGGCCGTAACTCTTTGCCTTTCCGTGAGCCTATCGCAATCACATCTTATCACTCGAAAGCATGCAGATATCAGCAGTCTGGCCAGGCCTGGTCAGATAGGCCGGCCGCCCTAAACCCAAGCCTGACCGGACTGGCCACTTGCGAACGCTGATTGCAAGTATATGTATTCATCGTGAGAGCTCTCAAGTTGTAGCAGTCGCCTTACAAGTAAACTCAACAGAGAGGACAATCCGTCCAACCATCAGTGAAAACCATGGTTTTGGAAGTCCTGTATTCAGCCATCTGGAAAGTGAATGGGGAAAGCTACAAACCCTATCAAAATGTATGCCACCAAGAAGGAAGAAGCATTGAACAAGGATAAGACCCTTCCTTTGAGAATTGTAATATTTCGTGAAATATACAAGTTTTGCTTAATAAAGCAAATAAAGCGAGTGGAGAAGTGGTTCATGTTGTGCACCAGCCAAGCAGACTCGAGTCCTTCAAACCTGGAGGTGCCTCAAGCCCAGGTGGTCACTAGGCTCAAGCCGGCTTGAGTCTCTTGCTATATACAATTATTAATTGCTTTGAATGATAATGGTGGCATGTACTGGGATGCCCACTCAAATTCCTGTAAAGGCTAGCTGAATACAGTGGGAAAGCTTCTAAAGAATTTGAGCAGGAATTACTTAATGTTGTAGATAACCTCTACATATCCAACAGATTATTCATCAGGTCCATATCGGTCCAGCACCCCATCAGGAACTCAGACAGGACTTGGATGAGTGGGAACTACTATATGCTCTAAGTATTTAGGTCAACAAGCAAGCACGACTTGTACTTGCAGATAGGCAGAGATTTGGCTGTGAGATTCTCACCCAAAAGTTACATTTTATGTCTTCTCTACTTCATATTACTTCTCAGATACAAAAGGATTTGGACAAGCTACAGATCCCCATGCCTATGTTCTACAAATTACCTATATGAAGAACTATGCTAACTTCACTTTTGCACTAGTATTTCGTAATAATCCAGATAGGGCATTCAAGTTTCTGTCACAAATCGTGACCAGGCAAGGCAGATTTCACATGACTAATACTTATTAGTTATAAGTTATGTTGGTTTCCCACTATGACGTCACTTGACTCATGGCATTTCACATGACTGTGCACTTGCCAGTCATTGTAATATTATGATTGGTTCAATTGTTTCATGACTCACAATTGTGACGTCATACGATGTAATGACTTTCACACATGACTCAGTTTATGAGTGATGGGATGCACGCATATGGCTCATTTTTAGTACATGACTTGTTTATGGGTTTTGATTGGTTAACGGATGTTGGGCAGTTGACTCGGGAGAGTCAACTGATGGATTTCACACAATGACTCGCTATGAGTCATAGAGGTTGTATGATACGAGGTGATGACTCACCAGGGTTAGGAGTATAGGAAGATGCTATATAAGGATCTTGGTTCCGACCAAGAGATATGATCTTCACTGAACTATCTAAGTACTTTTCTATACTAGAAGTTGCAATACGATTATTATTACTCTCTTTACCTCTACTTCTCCTCTACGAGAGCCTACGTTCTAGGAACAACCCAGAGACTATTGTCACAGTCTCAGTAACAGGTTGCCCGACATAGAACTATTGTGATAGTTCTAACAAGATACAATGATCCACTCTTCTTACTATCTGAAGAGATAGTATTCTGCGACGCATCACTCAAAGACAAGGAAACCAGTCTCCTACTATCTGAAGAGATAGTACTCCCCGACTCTCTGGTACAAGCAAACAAGACCCACTTAAACATGAAGCCAACTCTGATTGCCTGTTGCATCTAGGATCAACAATAGGATTGTTACAATTTCATTTTCAAGGCTTGATCGAAAAATTCATCTTCCATACCTGCCATATTGAATCACTCCTTGATTTTTCAAACTTTCCTGACCTCCTACCTATCCTTGAATATCAGATGATAATTATTACTATACCAAAAATAACCCATAAGATGCAATTATCTGGGTTGAGATGTCAGTGGCGATTCTTTTTAGAGACCATAACTGGTGCATCTCTAGGTTCACACAAGGATCTTTCAAAGATACTTTCAAACACAGATAATCAATGGGAAAAAACTTTGTCAGTCCCCTGTCTACTGTGAATGTAGACTTATTCAGTTCCTCATAAGTAGGCATAATACTCAATGAGAGAACATTCCTAGCTTCAACTATATTGGGATATCAAAACCTAGCTGTAGCCGATGTCACATTTGAATGCAATCCTGCAATCAGATGAGTGATCAACAATTTTATACAAAAAGATTCTACAAGAAATAGTACTGACCTTGAGAACTGTGAGTGGAAATTGGACTCGGACCTATATGGGGAATTCTAGCAGAAGGGCCACTATGGGATATTACATACCAAAAGCCTCTTGGTAAGGTAATGAAGGATAACATCTGCTACAAGTATATTGACTTTTGCCAGAAGTGGAAGAAGCGTTAGACATGACTCAGATAGCACTATTCCAACATTAGTCTCTGTTAAAATCTATTGAAATCCGGGTTTGATGAAATCCCTCAATTCTTACTTTGCTGAACTTTTGGGAACTAATGTATAGCGTACTACCTTAGGCAAGACTCTTTTATTACGTTCATGTGTATATCGTTCATTCATTATATAATTTTAGTACACTTAGGCTAAATGATGAGTCGGAAGGGGCATTTTCTATTCGAATGACTGGCTAATAAGGGAAGAGGATAGCTCTATATAACTAAATCAGCAATAGCTGACTTTCCCCCTCTTTTCTTTCTTCTTTCTTGTCTTCAGATTTCTTTAGCTGAATGTTTGCAAATCAATTATAAGAGATTCTTTTTCCATGTGCTGTTTCCATCCTTCTGTGATACTAGATGACTTGCAATTTCCTGCTCCACTTGGAGCAAATACATTGTTGCCAGTGTTCTTATTTTTCAGTACCTTGTATTTGCTTGTCCTATTTGGTTCTGCCAGACTGTAAAGTAAATTCAATAAAAACACCAGTGTATCGCTCATGTACCAAATAGTCTAGAGGCTGTACAAGATTTCTAATGCTCTATCGCAGGAAACGACATGCACATGTAGAACCAGCAGCTGCTCTTGCACTGAGTTTGCTAATAGCAGAACTCTTTTCTCTCAGAAAATCATTTCTAGAATTTTTCCTAAAGCTTCCCAGGAACCCTGTATTATATAGCTATGCCTGTAAGGTTCTCATCCCCTTCCTTGTGCTTTGAGCAGTATTCTCAGCTCTACTAGGCCCTTGTAGGGACTGACTGCCAAGAGACAAGGAGGGGACGGAAAGGCCAACCATGGTGCCTCCTTGTTTGGAAAAGCATCAGGCCAGCATGCCCTACAATGGAAAACAAATTAGCATGGGAGACTGTAAGGAACTATATGGTGGAGGCTTTTGTCCTATTCAATTATTTCTTGTGCCAAGCAGATACAGAGATATGTATAAAATACAATAAAATAACCCTGTTATCCTGCTCTAACTACTGGAAGGAATGTACAATTTTATAGATAGTGTCTTCTAAAGTCCCATCATTCCGCGAATTGGAAAGTAGACAATATACAGGAAATATGGTAGTCCCTCAAAGCAGCAGCAATGAAGTACAAAATTTATCTTCATAATTCCTAATATATTCTTATGTACCAGAACCTGCTATGAATAAAGTCTTTCCCCCAACCAACCACTACAACATTACTATACAACCTTATAATCTATAATAGCTATTAAGTTGTATTTTCATCTCATGTTCCATCAATCTCAAACGAGTTACAATAGAAGAAGAAAAGCAACAACAACAAACACCAAAAACAAACGAAACACAATGGTAGTAAACATAATACCCTAGCATAAAGAGCAAAATATTGGAAAAATATTGGAAAATATGGCTTCTCAGAATCTAATTACTTGTGGTTGACCATATTGGATGTAAAAAGTAGACAAATGTAGAGATGGAAAAGTCACTAGTGCATCATATTAGGAGAATAGTCAATATAGTATAGGACACAGTGTCCTGTATGACTGCTAAGTCAATTGTGTATATTAGTAACTTGTTCTCGCCGGAGATGGTAAAGAGGAATGTAGTGGTAGGCTTCACTTTTTCACTGACAAGCAAGCATATCTTACAACAGGTTATGAGCGAGAATTAGTGCACCTATCTCTATGCCTCTATGATGTCAAATAGTTCACTCAGTCGAAATCTTAGTGGCATTTGCTCAGAGAATAACTATCACTGCAAGTATAGTCTAATACATGTACTTCTACTAACCAATTACCACTGATTGTTCCAAAACCTTCAAGCCTTTCTGGAAATTGAAAAAGCCTTCAGGATTGTCATGTAAGAAGACAAACCTCCTGCAAATTCAGCTCAATGACGTTCTTCCTGGGAAGAATATCTGGTCAAGGCCAAAGTAATGATATTAACCTCTTATAGCCTAGCTACCGGTCAGCAGATCAATCTTGTTATAGATCACTGGAATATGTAGCAAACTCTGAGGGCAAAATATGATTCAGGAGCCTCAAGAGCCAGAATATTTGCCCTGAGATGATATTTTAACCCCTAGTTTATCTCTCAGTTCTCCCGAGTCACTGGCTTTCTCACTGAGCTAACCAAGCTACACTAACAGCTTGCTGAGTCTAGAGAGAAGGTTACTGAGACTACCTTCATTTCTCAACTAGTTCCTGACCTACTTAACTAATACTATGCGATTGTCCAAATAATATCTCCAATTCAACCTTGACTGCGGATAACTTTCTTACTGGAATTGTGGAACAGAAAACAGAACTCTCAAATAAACAGATTTAGCTATTGGGTACAATCTTAGCAGACTCAGCCAATAGTGCTCTGCTGCCAAATACTTATACAACTGCTCTCTTTACCAACTTCTTCAGGAATAATAGCCACTCCGACTGGTCATGCTCTCGTCCGCGGGGAAGGTCAAGTAGTAGCTGAAGAGGAGCATGATTTTGGCCAGGCTAAACGACACATAATCATAGTCGAGAAAGGAGCTGCTAGTATTGTACTCAGGAAGAATAGATACAGCAGGCATGCCACTAATGAATGCTAGCAGAATAGCTTAAACAGAAAAGACCTCTAGCACCATCCGCCAGCTATGCTACCATCGATATCAAGAAACCCAGTACTTTAGTAGCAACTGGGAAAGAAAGGAGAGATTTGCCCAGGAATTGGGCTGAAGACTGTAGAGTGATCAACTATATATGCCTGGAAAGACGTGCCTTCCACAACCTAAAAGTACTGTCTCGGCTAGTTGCTCTCACACTTGGTGATAGCAGTAAATTATTAGTGAAGGCACAAGGTCTAGTTTGGCTTCTACTATCCAACTCATACTATATTGATATTGAAGCAATCTATTCACCATAGATGAAGTTCTCTCTCCTATCAATTAGTTCTCTGTCAAGTGAATTTGAAATTGCCTTCAGAGAAGGAGTCTGTTATATCTCTCGTAAACAGATTGGATCCAAAGAAGTGTCACAAATCGTGACTAAGCAAGGCAGATTTCACATAGCTAATACTTATTTAGTCATAAGGTGTGTTGGATCTGACATTATGACCTCGCTGGACTCATAAATTCTCAGATGACTACGCACTTGCGAGTCGTCGTTATATTATGATTGGTTGATTGTTTCATGACTCACGATTGTGACGTCATATGATGTAATGACTTTCGTACATGACTCACATTATGAGTCATGGGTTTCACGCATGTGACTCATTTGAGCACATGACTTGGTTTATGGGTTTTGATTGGTTAACGCATTGTTACGCGATGACTCATATGTGTCATCGATGGATTTCACGCTATGACTCATTATGAGTCATAGAAGTTATGTAATGCGAGGTGACGAGTCACCGGGGTTTGGGTTGTGGGAAGATGTCTATATAAGGCGCTTGGTTTCGGCCAAGGGATAGGATCTTCACACAACCATCTAAGTACTTTTCTATACTCAAGATATTGCAATACGATTACTCTTTATTCTCTGTACAAAACACTCCTCCTCTACGAGAGCTTACACTCTAAGAGCCCGGAGACTATTGTGATAGTCTCGACCGGCTGCCCGAACATAGGACTATTGTGATAGTCCTATCCAGTACGACAATCCATCCATCTTACTTTCTGACGAGATAGTCTTCTTCAACAGATCACTCAAGACAAGCAAGCCAGTTCCATACTATCTGAGGAGATAGTACTTCCATACACCCTATCGTAGAATAAGGAGGCTTGCTTACTTAGGAAAAGGCTATCGTTGCCTGTTGCATACCTACTGAACAATAGGATTGTTACATTTGGTTGCGTCATATCGCAACACTCAACGACAACACTCAAAAACCTGTCAATCAGGAGATCGACCTCACTGAAACAGAAATCGACCTAGAAGGACTAGGGGAAGCGTTAGACGAGTCTATCCAACACTCGCGAGCCGCGAGCTCCACGACAGATAGCTCGGAAGAAGGATCAGACTCGGACGAAACAGACGCAGTACGGACAAGGAGGAACACCATGGCGTCCACATCCAATCCCAATCCAGACACCAAAGGAAAAGAAGTACTTCCGCTTCTCAACCTCATGCTGGAACAGATACAACAAATCATTGGAGCCTTAACAGGAGGAGCTGGGAACACAAAGAAGCCCAAAATCAAGGAACCCAGCACTTTTCACGACGAACAGGATCAACTCAGAGGCTGGCTAGCTCAGCTGTCCGTCTACTTCAAAGGAGTAGGATGGGAATTCAAATACAACAACGACAAAATTGTCTACGCTCTCGACCTTCTGAGAGAGGACGCACTGAAATGGGCTGTGCCATACATCGAAAGACGACAAGATGTAACCTGGAGCAGTTGGGATGACTTCAAGAATGAATTGCAAGGACACTTTGGCGAAATAGACGAACAAGAAGCTGCAAGGGCAAAACTCATGAGGATGGCTCAAGGATCGAAAGGAGCCACAGAATATTGAAATGAATATAGACTCATCGCTAGTCAAACCGGAATGGACGATGCGACCCTGACTTACCACTTAATGAAGGGATTCAAAACGGAACTACAAGACGCATGGGGAATGGATGGATCAGATTCGCAAGACCCACAATTCATGGCGAATTGGGCCATTAAAATGGAAACCAAAATGGCAGCCATCAAATACAGGCGCTACAGGACACCAAGCAAAGAAAAAACCACACCACCTGGAACCCCGAGGAACCGAAATAGGACGTTTCGACACCAGAACGACAAACAAGGCGACCCAATGGATGTGGCAGCGACACGAAGAAGGCCCGGATTCAACATCTCAGCCAAAGAATACCAAAGCAGGATGAGAGGCAACCTATGCCTCAAATGCGCCAAACGGGGACATCGAGCAGCGGCCTGCCCACTCCAGACCAACAGCAAAGAAGAAGCCACCTGGGAACCAAAGAATGACAACAAAAAACAATGGAGACCACCAGCCAAAGCCAGGGAAATGGAGGTGGCAAAAGAAGCAGAATAGAGAAACGACGAAAGTCCCCAGTAAGCAATGGTCTGAGGGACATGACCAAAACAAAGCCCATTGAGATGAGGAACCTTTATGCGGCACTGAACAACACCGAAGCACTGAACAACGAGAATGACCATATTATGGTCACGATACGGCCATATGGCACAACAAGACAGATCACGATTAACGCAATGATCGATTCCGGGGCAACCGAGGACTTCATCGACTGAGGGTTCTGCCGCAAATACAACATCAGGACCACGAGAGCAAAAACGATACGAGAAGTTTACCTGGCGGATGGTTGACCCAGCACTATGAGACTAATTACCCATACAGCGAAAGTACCTATGGACATCGGTAGCCATAGGGAATTGGCAATTTTCCAAGTAGCTAAACTACCCAACCATGAGGTCATCCTCGGAATGCCATGGTTAAATCAGCACAGTCCCCAAATTGACTGGGGCCAAGGCAAGATCACCTGCGAAAGCGAATGGTGTACGACATGGTGCTTAAAAAAATCACCAACGGTATACGCAATACACGAAGACGAAGCGCGAGAAGAGAACTTGAAAGTCGAGTTCGGCGCGACTCAAAGCAAGAACAATCAGAGGATAAGAGGTAGGTTACTCGACCCTCAGGCAAGATTACCGACTCGACGATCGGCAATGGCGGCAGGACACGACCTATACGCAAATGAAGAAAGGACTATTCCAGCCCATGGACAAGAAGTTGTCGCAACCGGAATATCGATCGCACCACTGAAAGGAACCTATGGACGGATAGTACCACGAAGCGGCCTGGTAGTTAAATATCAGATTACTGTCAATGCGGGTATAATCGACTCCGACCCTACCGACAAGATCAAAGTGGTACTAGCCAATATGAGCGACCAGGACTACCGAATCCAAAACGGCGATCGAATCGCACAACTCATTGCGGAAAAAATAGTTGAAAGCAACTGTTACCAAGTCCCTAAACTGGGAAAAACCGACAGAGGTTAACAAAGATTTGGAAGCACGGGAACTTCCAAAGCACAGATCTGTGAGATCAGCAGGTGACCTCTCGGAAAGTTTTACCGAAGACCCGATACAACCACAGGGATCCTCAAATACAACAAAAAGGAAGGACGAATAAGCCTACAATCCGTCAACATCAGCACGGAACTAGCCATCAAAAGCGGGAAGTACCAAAAGGAAAGAAAGTTAGAGGAAATGGTGCCTCAAGAATACCATGGATACTTGGACGTATTCGAGGCAGAAGAAAAGACGAAGCTGCCACCTCACCCACCCGGAGTGCACCTGGACATCCAACTAGAGAAAGCGGAAGGACTGCCAGTCAAAAAGATTTACGCACTCTCCCAGGACGAACTGAAAGAACTCTGGAACTATATTAAACAAAACGAAGAACGAGGATGGATAAGAGAAACTCACTCCGAAGGAGGATCCCCAATCATGATCGTCAAAAAGAAAGATGGAAAACTCCGACTATGCATTGACTATTGAGCACTCAACCACGTCACCAAGAAAGACCGATACCCCCTACCACTGATAGGGGAAGCCTTAGACAGGCTACGAACGGCCAAATACTACACAAAGCTAGACATCAAGGATGCCTATCACAACGTCAGAATCAAGAAAGGAGATGAATGGAAAACAACCTTCACCACGAAATACGGCACGTACGAATACTTGGTTATGGCTTTTGGGCTAACCAATGCACCAGCAGCATTCCAAAGATGGATCAACAGGGCTTTACAGTCATATATCGACATATGCTGCATAGCATATCTGGATGATGTCCTCATATATTCGGATAGCCTGGAACAACACGAAAGAAATGTGGCATGCATCATCCGTGCCATACGAAAGCAAGGGATGAAAGTCAAACCATTCCAATGCGAATTTCACCAACGAGAAACGGAATACCTAGGATTCATCATCAACAATGAAGAAGTCAAAGTCCACCCTATCAAAACGGGAGCTATAAGGGACTGGAAACCACCCACCAACAAAAGAGGAATCCAAGAATTCATGGGATTCTTTAACTTTTATCGACGGTTTATCGAAGGATTCAGCAGTACAGCAAAACCCCTATTCGACAGAACCAAGAAAGACGCCAAATGGGAATGCGCAGACAAGGAACAGGAAGCTTTTGACGAGTTACAACGGAAGCTATGCTCAACCCCGGTGTTGACATACTTCAAGCCAGGGAGGGCACTACTTGTTGAGACCGACGCCGCGAAATATGTCTGCTCCGGCATACTATCTTAACATGACGAAGACGGAAAATAGAGGCCAATAGCATATCGGTCGAAAACCATGGCGCCTGCTGAATGCAACTATAACGTACACGACAAAAAACTATTAGCTATGGTTCAAGCACTCAAGGAATGAAGACAATATCTCAAAGGAAGTGGTCAACATTTCCGAGTCCTAACTGACCACAAGAACCTAATAAGGTTTACAACAACAAAAGAACTGACCGAACAACAAATAACATCAAGCGAAGTCCTAAGCGGCTTCGACTTCAAAATCGAATTCCGACGAGGAAAAGAAGGAGGCAAGCCGGATGCCCTAACCAGGCGAAAGGCCGACATGCCCCAGGAAGGAGATGAAAGAATTACACAAAAAGAACGATTTCTCTCCCAAAAGAGAAATATTTCCACGCCGACATCCACAAAATGGAAACCATAAGATTCGAAGAAACAAACGACAAGGAACTTCAGGACGAATCGGCTAGAAACGAAGAAATCCAACAAATAAGAAAACCTTTGGACGAAGGAAGCAAAGAAATGAAAGGAATAGCCCTAGCACTATGTCAGTGGAAAAACGGATACCTATGGCATCAAGGAAAGATTTGGGTTCCAAACAACGAAGAAATAAGGGTGGACCTTATAGGACGACATCACGATATCCCTCAAGCAGGGCATGGAGGAATGGCAAAAACAACAGACCTCCTACAACGCACATATTATTGGCCACATATGCGAGATACGATAAAACAATACATCAACAACTGCGATACATGCCAAAGAACGAAAGTGGTACGACATGCACCATATGGCCTGATGAAACCAAACGAAGCCCGGAATCGGCCGTGGAAATCAATATCAATGGACTTCATCATGGACTTACCTAAATCAGAAGGAGATGACGCAATCCTTATCGTCATAGATCGACTCACAAAAATGGCTCATTTTCTGCCATGCACCAAAGAAATGAAGACACGGCAATTCTCGGAACTATTTATGAGGGAAATATTTCGACTACACGGACTTCCCAAGGACATCATAACAGATAGGGGATCCATATTTACATCCAACTTATAGAAGGAAACAACCAAACAGCTGGGAATCGAAAGAAGATTGCGTACAGCATTTCACCCGCAAACCGATGGACAAACGGAACGACCAAATTCCACTTTGGAACAATACCTTAGAGCATACGTCAACTATCAACAAGATAATTGAAAGGGACTCCTACCGATGGCGGAGTTCGCATACAACTATGGGCACCAAGAAAGTATTAAACACACGCCATTCTTTGCAAACTACAGAATCAACCCCGAATATCAAACCATTCGACACCTAATGCAAGGACAAATCACACCACCAGAAAACATGAGTCAATTACACGACATACTACAGGCGGAAATGACGGAAGCGCAACTAAGGCACAAGAAATATTACACTGCGGGAAGAAAACCCGATCTGAATTTACAATCAGGAGATATGGTCTGGTTATTGCCAAGAAACATACGCACCACATGTCCATGCAAGAAGTTGGATTACAAAAAAATTGAACCATTTTACATCTTGGCAAAGATAGGAGAAAGCGCTTATAAGCTCAATCTTCCACCCTCGATGAGGATCCACAACACATTCCACATCTCACTTCTTGAACTTTACCACGACAACATGCTTCCCTCTCAAAGAACACAACCACCACCTCCGATTATCATCGAAGGAGAACAAGAATACGAACTCAAGGAGATAATCGACTCACGTCTACACTACGAAAAACTACAATACCGACCTAAGTGGACAGGCTATCCTCCCGAACACAACAAAGTCTAGTACCCATACGACGACTTTGAAAATGCAGACATCGCAAAGCAACAGTTCCACCAACAGTACCCAAGGAAACCCTCGCACAATCAAGATTGAGGAACAAGCAAAAGGAGAGACGCGGGTCTCCATATCACCAACCCTGCAACTTGCACCACCACCACCGCCTCCAAGAATGACGACACCAAGACCACCGACACCCTGATAGCCAGAATCTCATAGTCATTAGGGTATGATAGTTAGTTTGGGGTACGACTGGTTTAGGGTCGTGACTGCCACTTGTGGGGTTTTTCCCATCGTGTGGGTTTTTCCTGTTTAGTGCGTTTGTGCGCTCTCTTCTGTATTTAAGTCTGAGCTACCAGTAGAGAGCTTCCTGTATTGTACATAAAACATCACACATACCACAACCACCACTTACGTGCTTTTCTCCTGGACTTCGCGCCGTTACCTACGCTACCCCAGTCATTATTGGGTCGTGAGCGAGCTGCCATTAGAGTGTCGCCAACAGGTTATGAGCCCGGCCTGACAAGTCCGGAGAAAGCTACGAAATTATTTTTGCCTTCTAAGGAAAAGTTTTTTCACGAGTGTCGATCAATCCATCAACTCCATCAAACTGCAGTATTGCCAGCGAGTTTGAATAACACGTACCTAGTCAACGGACGCTGTTTTTCGCGGAATACGAGATGAGTGAACACGAAGGTTCATCATCTATGATGGGAATGAGTTTTCCCAAACTAGATGGGACAAACTACCGCCTATGGGCTATGTGGATGACAGATGTTCTCCAGCGGGAGGGGATCTGGGATTTGACGATCAGTGATGAAGATATTCTGAAACGGCCTGACTCAGTGATACTGGTTCTTGCCTCCGAGTATCAGAAAGCTTTGGACCGATACCAAGCGCAGCGGAGGACGATCCAGAAAGCTGTTGGGACTCTTCGCTTGGGTATGACAGATGCTATTGCTGTTTCCTACTACAATGAGGTATGGGCAACACCGGAGAAAATCTGGAAAAGCGTTCAGAGCAACTATGAGACCGTAGTTCGCTATGACGCAAATTACCTACAAAAGGAGCTGTATGAGTGTACTCTTGAGGAGTGCGGTACAGTACTCGAGTACATAAATAAGATCCGTGAGCTACGGGACAAGCTTATTATTAGTGGGAATACGCCTACGTATGGACAACTCATTTTCCATCTATTTGAGGGCCTCCCCAAGACGTCGGAATGGAAGACCTGGATCATGGTCACGAAGGGTGCTCTATCCTCACTTACGACGATTACCAGTTACAATGAACTGAAAGTAAAGCTTACTGCCTACGAAGTTGAACTACGGCGAGATCGTGACATTGAGCCTGGCCAGGCACTCTTTTCAAAGTACACGAAGGGGGGTCGATCACAGAAGTCGTCCAATTATTCCAGAAAGAGTACACCTCCCAGTGTAAAGAGCAAACTGGCAAAAGGAAAGTTTACCGGCTCCTGCCACCATTGCGGAAAACCAGGTCATAAGATTCGCGAATGTCGAGCGAAGTTGAATGAAGAGTGTGCATTGGGAACCTCCGCGAAGCGCAGTGTCTACCAGACTGAAAGAGCTGGTGTCATGGAGGAGCAGCTGTGGCTGGCTACCGATGTTGTCCCTGGAACTTGAAAAGTCAAGGCTCCTGTCTATCATGATGTAATCAAGACACAAAACAGTCATGAGGAGAAGAAGTTAGAGAAGGCGTTGATGGGCAAGCAAGTCATTACAGAGATGGATTGGGTACTGGACTCTAGTTGTACCAATCATATGACGAAGTACGCAGATGTATTTTTGGAGGGAACGTACCAGCGACTTACAACAGATGAACGACAAATGCGGACCGCTACCGGAGAGCTTGTTTCAGCTACCGGAATTGGAACTGTTCGTATTAAAATTTGGTCCCCAGCCCAAGGATCCAAGACAATCCTACTTAGCGAAGTTTTACATATTCCCAGCGCTGGTTCTACGAATTTAATTTCCGTCAGTCAGCTTACGGTAAAGGGGATCGATATTTCTTTTAAGCGGGAATCGGCTGAGATCTACCGCGATGGGCTTCTCATGGCTGTTGCAAAGAAAGTCGACCGCCTCTATACGATTCTCACACATGGGAATGTCACGGATGAGGCGCTTCTCATATCGCTGAAAGACCAGACACCGACAACCCTCTGGCACTACCGTTTAGGCCATCTACACCAACAAGCTGTCCTCAAGATGAGCAGTAACGAGCTTGTTCGTGGACTTCCCGCTCTACAAGCAAACACGATAACCGGTCGATGCGATGCTTGTTTAAAAGGGAAGATGATTCGAACACCATTTAAGCCAGCAACTCACCGAACAACCGTACCACTTGAACTTATACACAGTGACCTGTGTGGGCCTATGCAACAGAAGTCTTTCGGCGGTTGCCGCTACTTTATGCTGCTTATAGACGATTTTACGAAGTTTACCGCCGTCTATTTTTTGAAGAAGAAGAGTGAGGCAGCCGAGTGTTTCAAGGCTTATAAGACTCATGTGGAAAAGGTGCATCACGGAAAAGGGAAGAACTATGTCATCAAATCCGTGCGTACAGACAATGGGGGAGAGTACACCGGAGACGCATTTCAGAGAGAGCTGAGGAGATGTGGGATCGAGTTTCAGTCTACAGTTCCTTACACGCCACAAGAGGATGGCGTCTCTGAGAACAGCAATAGAGTGCTTGTTGGGAGAGCGAATGCGCTACTACAACATGCCGGTGCCCCCAAAATCTATTGGGCGGAGGCAGTACAGACAGTGGTTTATTTGAAAAATCTGTCTATCACGAAAGGGACGCATGGGAAAGATGCGACGCCCTATGAATTATGATTTAGCAAGAAGCCCGACGTTCGACATCTACGAGTATGGGGATGTACGGCGTATGCCCACATTCCCCCAGCAAAGCGATCGGACAAGAAATGGAGCCCTCGTGCTGAACGTTTGATTTTTATCGGCTATACGCTTTCTACAAAGCAGTATAGACTCTATAATCCAAAGACAAGGAAACTAGTTACATCGCGCGATGTCGTTTTCCATGAAGATTGTCCTTTCTACAAGCCACTCGAGCAGCAGATATTTTGTCCGACCACTGTCAACGATTCCAGGGCCAACGTTACTTTTGCTACTGGAGGAGACGCAGACTTTTTTCCTGTCGAGGATGATGTTGAGAGTCTCAGTAGCGATGACGATTTTGGTCATATTGTTGGGAGTGAGGAAGAATCTGGAGAAGAGGATAATGGAGAAAGAGAAGGCCAGGATTTCGAAGAGGTCATCCGAACGCCACCACTAGTTGTCAAGAAAACTCCAAAAAGTCAACTTCCGGGTCAGATGAAAAATACCCTTGGAGGATACTGGAAGGGGTCTGCTAGTGGGCTAAGACCGATAAGAAAATCAACAGGAGGAGCAGGAAGAAGCAGTCAAGCAACAAGTATTGATTTAGCTTTATTAGTCGCAGACGGACCCAGAACAATCACAGACGCATTAGATGGACCTAATCGCACACGGTGGATTGAGGCTATCAATAGCGAGTTACTGTCATTGGAAGGACACAAGACATGGTCAGTGGTAGAAGAAGGGAAGCTACCAGTGGGTTCGCGCGCTATATCATCTAGGATGGTACTTCAGGAGAAGATAGGGGAGGACGGAAAGGTGGCAAGATACAAAGCACGTCTTGTTGCACATGGATTTCGACAGAGAGAGGGAATTGACTACTTAGAAACCTATAGTCCCACTATATCATTCGCGGCGATTCGAACTGTGTTATCAAAAGCAGCGATGGAAGACAAAGAAATCATCCAACTCGACATTGTTACCGCCTTCCTTGAGAGCAAGGTTGAGGAAGAGCTCTACTTGCGTCTACCTAAGGAATTTTGTCTGGATAAGAACAGAAATGTGATCCTACAGAGTAGTGGGGTAGGGTTGGAAGTCTCTGTCACAGTGCGATTCAACCGTAGCCTCTATGGGCTAAAGCAGGCTGGTCGCAATTGGTATAATACGTTGGAGGCGTATTTCATAAAGAATATGCGTATGCGGGCGTCAAAATTTGAAGCTGGAATCTACACAACGGAAACCGGAGCTACGATAATCGCCTGGGTTGACGATATTCTGCTTATTGGGAGTGCAGAGGAGGTCCAGAATATGCGAACAGCTATTTGTAAGTGTTTCACCATCAAAGATCTCGGGAACGTGAAGTTTTTCCTCAGCATGCTGGTGGAACGGGACCGGGGGAGAAGAGTCATCCACCTGAGTCAGAGAGTGTATCTGGAGAAGATCTTGAGGAGGTTCCGGATGGATGTGTGTAAGGGGTGTGCAACACCCATGGACGTCAAGACGAAGCTGCATACTAGAAGAGAGGGAGAAGAAGCCGCCGAGAAGGTTCTATACCAAGAAGCCGTTGGGAGCCTCACATATGCCGCGATTACTACACGTCCGGATATCGCATATGCAACTGGTCTAGTTGGACGTTTCGGCGCTGACCCATCTATGTTACACTGGGCAGCTGTTAAAAGGATTTTTCGCTATCTGAAGGACTCACTGGGACTACGAATTTGTCTAGGTAGGAGCAATGATAGAGGTTTTGGAGGAAGAGAAAGAGGAAGCAAAGGAAAGAAAGCCCCTATCACTGTCTACGGAGACGCCGATTTCGCTGGAGAAGTGGATGGAATGAGATCGACTACGGGTTTTGTCATACTCGATCGATATGGGGCCATTGTTCACTGGAAGTCTCAACGCCAGAAAACGGTCGCTAAATCAACCGCTGATGCCGAGTTTAATGCCACAGCCCTCGCTGTGGAGGAAGGTATATGGTTAGACAAACTCCAGGCCGAGCTTTATGGAAACATCGAGAACATCGTCCCTATATCTGTGTTCAATGACAATCAGGCCTGTATTGCTAGTCTCATGAATGGCCAATTCCGAGCATCTACCCGACATGTGGGCGTTAGATACTTCTGGCTACGGGAACTAGTACGGGAAGGTGAGGTCACGATTGAGTATCTTAGAACGGATGAGATGATAGCGGATGGATTGACCAAGGGTCTGGAGAGAGGGAAACACCAGGGGTTTACTAGAATGTTATCTATGATGAGCTGATGGCTATCACGATCCTGATTTGTGTTTCATTTTTTGTTTTAAAACAAAAGTTCTTTTTTTTTTTGCGTGCTATTTGGCACGACCATACCATGTATATGTACATTACATGGGATTCAGGGGAGTGATAGCTAGAATCCCATAGTCATTAGGGTATGATAGTTAGTTTGGGGTACGACTGGTTTAGGGTCGTGACTGCCACTTGTGGGGTTTTTCCCATCGTGTGGGTTTTTCCTGTTTAGTGCGTTTGTGCGCTCTCTTCTGTATTTAAGTCTGAGCTACCAGTAGAGAGCTTCCTGTATTGTACATAAAACATCACACATACCACAACCACCACTTACGTGCTTTTCTCCTGGACTTCGCGCCGTTACCTACGCTACCCCAGTCATTATTGGGTCGTGAGCGAGCTGCCATCAGAGTGTCGCCAACACACCCAGGAACCCCCAGGAAGGATAGGGAACCACCGTTGGGCTACCAACAAGCCCCCCATATCGAGCCCCACACAAGTGGGAAGAAGCGGAAAGGAAGGAACGAGCTCGCCAGGAGCACGACCAGCTGTCATGGACAGCATGTGACAACGATGGGTGGAAGACGCACTTTTAAGACAGGGAAGCCTCGGGATGGTTTCCCCAAGACCAATCTCGGTCTATGCCATCAGTACCAATATCGCATCGAAACAAGAAACAACAGAGGAAATGCCACCAAAACGACATTGCATGAGACAAATGTTACGAGGACAAATGCTTTGTCCATGTCTAAGAAAAGATAAATGCAGGGTATTACCCCCAGGGAAATGGCGAAAGAAGAACTCTGTCGGGCTGGCACCGGAGACACCCCGAGCCAGAGCAACGAAGGAAGTTCGGTGCCGTGAGGAGACGGCAGGGGAGGGAAGGGAGCGAAAAAACTCAGCCAGACGTCGGAGCCCTACAGAGGCAAGTCCAGGAATTGTTGGACGAAAAGGACCAATTCCGGAAAAAAGAGGACGAATACCGACGAAAGATAACAGACCAGCAAACCACGATAAGCTGAATCCGCGAGGAAGTTCAAGGGCTTCGCAGGACGATCGCGGGCACTGGCTTCAGCCTAGCAAGGTTGAAGAATGAACTGGACACCAGGAAGCGAGCAAGCGAGGAGCTCTAGCACAGAAACCACAGCCTCCGAAAGGAGCTGAGAAGAGCTGGGCAGAGGTTGTTAGATCTGGGCAATTAGTATGGTGGGACCGATGCTAGGGGGAGACGGGAGCTAATGTCACAAATCGTGACTAAGCAAGGCAGATTTTACATAGCTAATACTTATTAGGCCTAAGGTATGTTGGATCTCACATTATGACCTCGCTTGACTCATAAATTCTCACATGACTACGCACTTGCGAGTCATCGTTATATTATGATTGGTTGATTGTTTCATGACTCACGATTCTGACGTCATATGATGTAATGACTTTCGTACATGACTCACATTATGAGTCATGGGTTTCACGCATGTGACTCATTTGAGCACATGACTTGGTTTATGGGTTTTGATTGGTTAACGCAATGTTACGCGATGATTCATATGTGTCATCGATGGATTTCATGCTATGACTCATTATGAGTCATAGAAGTCATATAATGCGAGGTGACGAGTCACCTGGGTTTGGGTTGTGGGAAAATGGCTATATAAGGTACTTGGTTTTGGCCAAGGGATAGGACACAAACCATCTCTCCTCCACCTCCGGCCATTGAAATCTCAACACCACAGGAAATCATCGTCACTTTCCCCCACCCACCTCTCTTCCCCCATTATGGCTACTGCCTAGGGGTTGACGTTAAGCCATCTTCCCTCCTCTCCTGGGGCACGCATGCCTCCCCTCCTTGGGGTTCCCGTTCCCGTTCATCGTTGACACCCGCTCATGAAGTTCGGCTCTCCCCCTTACCCCGTACTCGCTTTGCACCTTGCTTAGCACTTTGCACGGTCAGAAAGCTTCTCGCTTCGTTCACGGTCGGCGTTATGGTGTCGGACTCTCGGTCGAAGTAGGCCTCGGCTTGCGGGGCTTGCACCCCTGGTGGGGAAAGCCTCGGTTAGTAACATCACGGTCTCATCCCGATCTCGTCCATGTCCCAAAATCCCTTGCTATGGCCCTTTTGTCAGTTGTGGCTAGCCTGCTCCGGATCCTTCCTCTACCCCCTCCCGGTTCCGTCCGCCGGCACTGTACTACCCCATCAGCTGGCACCTTACTGCTAATCCTCCTCCCCAGCTGGCATCTTACTGCTCCCCACCGGCTGGCACCTTACTGCTATTCACCAGTTGGCATCCTGCTGCTCATCGTCGTAGGCTGGCATCCCCTCTTCCCGGTGGCTCCGCTCACCATCTACCCTTCCGATCGGTTGGCCCCTCCTCGGTTACGCCTAGTCGTAATATAGCACTGCCTCCGTGGCTTTGTCCAACGCCTTGGATCGATGTAATAACCTGCTTGACCGTATAGCATGGTTTCGGTGGGCCCTCTACTGGAGTTTTCCTATGTCGCCGATCAACAATCCTCTCCCCACGGGCAGCGATTCTGGCCGTTAGAGTCTTTTCCTTTGTTTTGGTGAGCGTGCGGAAGGGTTTGGGTCTCTCTACCTGTACGTTTCTATGTATTGTTTCCTTACGTGTCTGAGGTTTTCATCTTAGGTGCTAGGCGTGGGGGACTTTTCCTATGGATTCAGGGTGCTTGATTTTTCCCATGAAGAGGTGAAGCGGGTCGTGGCTATTGTTTATAGGTTTTTTTCTCTCCATAGCTAGCGCTGCATGAGGCTGTTTATATCTTAAAACAAATCACGCATGATTACAAAAAAGAAAAAAAAAGAAAAACGGACAAGGGATAGAATCTTCACGCAACCATCTAAGTACTTTTCTATACTGAAGATATTGCAATACGATTACTCTTTATTCTCTTTACAAAACGCTCCTCCTCTACGAGAGTTTACGCTGTAAGAACCCAGAGGCTATTGTGATAGTCTCGACGGGCTGCCCCGAACATAGGACTATTGTGATAGTCCTATCCAGCATGACAATCCACCTATCTTACTATCTGACGTGATAGTATTCCTCAACAGATCACTTAAGACAAGCAAGCCAGTTCCGTACTATCTGAGGAGATAGTACTTCCATACACCCTATTGTAGAATAAGGAGGCTTGCTTGCTTAGGAAAAGGCTATCGTTGCCTGTTGCATACCTACTTAACAATAGGATTGTTACAAGAAGTTCCAATTGCTCAACTCTAACAAGGCCTATAGAGACTCTATAGTAATCCTAGTCTAAAGTCACGAGTACTGCCTATCCAGTCTCCGGTTGAGAGTCAGAAAAATTGTACAATAGCTCCTCTTGTTTCCTCAGATTCAGAATATCCTACAAGTGATCTTTTACTTTCTATTATACCTCGCAAGAGTGATGAGCTTGTTATTCTATGGCACCAAAGGTTAGGACACTTATACTTTGCTGCGGTTAACTCTATACTAGGCAGCAAGACTCCACTTAGTTCTACCATTTGTGAGACTATATGAAAACGAAGCACTATCAGCAGTTTATCCAAAAAACACTACCTTGTGCAACATGGCCTTTTGCACCTATCTATTCCAATGTTTGTAGCCCTTTCGAATGCTTGTCCTTCTCTGGTGCCAAGATACTTTATCCTTTATCCCTTCGCTCGTAGTACAATTTAGGCCATCAGAACAACCGATCACATCAGCAAAAAGAATTATTTTGCATTTTGGCTCTTCCTATGCATCCTGACTCTTCCTCAATCCCAGTTTGCATCCTGTAATCCCTGTTTGCATCCTGAAAAGCAAATATAAGAACAAAATTACGCTGAGGACAAAACGTGTTGGTTTATAAGATCAATAGTGGTTTATTCTAGTTATAGTTAAAATCTTGGACATTATATCCTACAGATGACGGACTAATAGAAGATTGAAATAATTTGCGTGGCAAATTGACCACTGCACTTTGAACCCCTTCATGTACCCAAAATAGTTGGCCGTTGGAAGTGCCACCAAGTGCAAATAATGTGAAATCAACTACTAGCAGGCTGGCCAAAATATACTGTTAGGATGCACAGGATGCATGAGAAAGTGTCAGGAAGCATTCGAATATAAACTCATTCTTTTTGCTAATGCAGATCTCTTATACTTCTTTAATGTACAACCAAAATAATAAAATATAGCATAGAAAAATATATATAATTATCTTCAGTATTGCTAGAAAGGAATCTCAATTTATCTGATGTTTTTCTTTCAATCCACTATGGTAGTTTTGGGTTTAAATAAGACAAGAGATTATTCCTTTGATATGGAAAAATCCCACACATTGACTAAAATTAAGTAACTAAAAAGAGAGAGTCCTATTATAATCTGTAAAGATTCCCTTCTCTGTCAGATTTTCTTTCTACTTAATTAGGTTAAAATTAGGGTTGCGATGAGGGCTAGCATTTACAGGTCAAGATTTGCTAGTTTTTAGTAAACTATACCACCAAAAACCTGTTGCCATTCACATATGATAAAATACAACTGAAATAACAAAAAAATGCACAAACCACAGACTTTTAATTACTTAAATATTACTTCTGAGATGGTTAATAAATATTACAATCATGGAGAGATGATAATTGTATAGCAAAGAGTCTTAGAGCTAAGATTTATATAATAATACTTATTCTTGCAGGATCTATTTGGGTTTACTTCTAAGTGGAACTTCAGTATGAAGAATGTGGCCTTACAGAGACACCAGATTGTTATTCAAATACAAGAGATATTATATTCCTATTACATCAGATAAAGTTTTTACATGGTAGAGCACCTAAAATATATTCTCTAGATTTTTCATGTGCGTTGTTCTAGTGTTGTTGACATAGGGAAGTTTACCGTAGTCCCTCAGGACTACAAAATCCCGTTGCTCCAAGCCATGGCATATAGAGGACTATACGCTGTTTTGTTTTGTCTTTTTTCTCCGAACCAAGAAAGCAAATCATGTTACTGGCCACTTCCAAGAGTTTGGCAACAGAATTCAAAAAAGTCTTCCTACATTGGCAGATATCAAGGTTCAGGTATGATAACAGAAAGGTTGAATACAATATTACTTTCATTCAAGGCATTTTGAGTTCTACAGGTATTCAGTTTCAATCTACACCATTCTACTCATAGTACAACAATAGAATCAATGAGGGAATAATACAGACTGTACTTTGTAACGCATGGGCTACCCCAACGCTAGTCTCATGCTAACCCGTGAACTGTAGCATTATCATGAGTTATTAGTGGACTCTAGAAGTATGAGTCTTGTCACGATTTGAGAGGGTTTCAAGTGGTTGGCTGTGGGTAGCGCCCATGCAGTTAAGCAATGGGAGATTTCTTATCAGGAAAGCACTCAGTCTGGTTTAGAAGCTTAGTATAGCCAAGTAGATTTGCCAATGGACTACATAGCTTGTATAGCCGAAACCACCACTGGGCCACTGAGGGCTGATGGATATTATCGCTACAGTGTGTATGTTAGTCGGCCACTGACATGCTACCAATAGGAAAGAGCTTTCGCTCATGCAGATGTAGCTAGCCAGACATCACCGGAAGAACTTCCTATTTGTGGAGATAGTCAATATCCGAGCGGTCTGACTGCCTTCTAGTATTAGCCCACTTTAGGCAGGTGAGTCGGACAACCCTGAGCTGAGTAGGGTGCTCACGAAAGGTCAGAATAGTTGACGGGTGTCCTCTGGCTTTACATTATTGTATTTAACAAAAGCAAGAGACCTCCAATGCTGATAACCAACAATCCTCGAGAGAAGTTATTTGAGTGAAGCTTTTAGGCTTAACGATATTAAGTTTTTACCATTTGATTCTACTTTGAATTATCTTTTATCATTTTAATCCTTACTTCTACTTTGAGTCTTTAGTGCAGTCGCAATCTTAGGATCCTTCTTCCTACAGAGTGCCCCCGTTGCACTATTTAACTGATCTCTCTGCATGGACTTGAAATTAGCAATTGTTGTACTCAGCTTCAACTCAGTCACATATCTATATTCAAAGCATATACTAATCTCCTTATTGCTTGTATTAGATTCGGGGCGACCATGTCTACGGCTGGATATAGATAAGGTTTATTCGATGAAGAGGAATATTTGCCACATCTTGAAAACCCCCAATCATCCACATCTCAGATACAACTAATGTGCCGATTTTGAAGTTCTGGACTCAATCCTTTGCCGACCTAAATGGCAGCCAGATAGCAACTTGAAGGAGCGTTTCAAGGAGGAAAATGAGCCCCAATTACACCAGATCATTGGTGACATTGTTATAATAAAGAACAAGTAAGTAATTCGTCCTTTGGGCTAAGACTAGGCTTATATACTAAACTCTCTTTAGGCAAGGCGTCCCATGTGTAATCAAAGCTGGGAATAGCAAGGCATGTTGGCTATTACTGCAAGTTGAACCAGCGGTACACAAATATGTTGCGTCACAGAATATAGCGGCAGATCATACCCCACATGGTCCAAGCGGTACACGGAAGCGCTATAGGCCAAGCGAGATAGAAGGCGCCATAGGCCAAGGAAGATAGAAGGCACTCAAACTACTCATAACGCTACCAGTAATAGTTTGAAGAATACTACAACCCTGAGTTCTCCTGCAGGAAACGGGAGCAGTGAACATATTCTGAAAGGTACTTTGAGAACAAAAGGCTGTGTCATTGGCCACCGTTCCTTTGTTCCACAAATGGGATCACGAAAGTAGCATATTGAACTTGGACCCAGGCCAGCCCAGTCATATAACACAAAATCAGCTATTCACACACTAAAAGAATTTGGCCAACAGCTTTTACCATTGACTCAATCCGTTGAGGTCTTATTTCAGACTTTCCTCCTGGAGAAGCATTCCAAATACACAGCAGTCTATGAGACTTTTTACGATGGCAAGGCTGGCAATGTTGACAAGGCATTTGGAATATGGACCTCCGGCTCACTTCTCATCAATGCAAATACTAATAACCATAAGAATCTGGAGGACGTATGCCATGAGTGATATGCGATAGTTGTACGGAGAGACTTTGAGGGCGGCGATCCCTACTTTCCTGAGCCTGGAGTTAAGATTGATTGTACCCCTGGTATGTAGAGACTCTCACACATCTTATCCAATTCCAATAAGTGACTAAGATATATTCTCTAGGTTCCATTATTTTCATGCATTCCTATGCAGTGGAACATTATATTAGCTCTGTTGAGCGAAATCAGTGTAGGGTTGTCCACTTTACACATCAAGCCGTGCACGATGCATATGTGGAGAATATTGGGAAGCCATAGTCGGAGTTCAATAAGAGGCCTAAATGGTAGCAGAAGTTGCACATGCATCTGAATGTATAATAATGTTCCTAATGATTGATTTTTCTATTTAGTATGGGTATATATATTTGAGCTTGGCCTGCCCTTATTTGCAAGGCTGTGCCCCCAAAATCATACGCCCAAAATCATACCTCCAAACTATACGCCCACAGCAATACACCCAAAATCATATGCCCAAAGCCATACGCCCAACGCCATACGCCAAAAGCCATACGCCCAAATCCAAACCATGCGCCCAAAACCATGCGCCTAAAGCCAAACCATATGCCCAAAGCTATACGCCCAAAACCATGCGCCCAAAACTATACGCCCAAAACCATATACCCAAAACCATACCCCCAAAATCATACACCAAAGAGATTCACCTAAAACCATAGCTTTTTGTACACCATAAGGAGCACCCAGTTTAACCAACTATTTGCAAGTTTAGGGTAAGTGATTGGCTGAACCTCAGACCAGATTTAAAAAGTGGCTAGTATTTGGGTGGATGGCTTGCAAGGCATGTGAGATGTAGCGCCTAAACCAATAGTCTTAGAATGAAAAGCCCAAAGCTGAACGCCCAAGCTATAAGCCCAAAGTTATACACCCTGAATGAGATCATGAAATGATAAGCTGGAGACCATATTCTTAGAAAGATAGGAATTGTGCGTGCATAGCTATACAACTATACGCTTAGAGTTATGTACCCAGAATCATATGCTTAGAGGTACTTAGAAACATTCTTAGATTATATGCTTACAATCATATACTGAGAGCGATTTTCAAGCACTATTTATCTGAAACTAGAAGCCCAAATCATAATGATAATATGAGCACTATATTCAAATCCTATCTTTTGAGATAGTTGCTGGATTGCTATATAGAATATCCTAATAGTGAAGTCATCATACTAGACATACAATGTAATTAGGGGTGTTTGGCCAGCCAATTCTGATCTCAAATTGTCATTTCAGATCAGAATTGAGAGGTCAAACACCCCTTAGATTTCAACCTGCTATTTGTTTAGTCACAGAATATCACTCTTAGGAATAAGTGGGGCCCCTCACAGGGGGAAGAGTGGGGAATGTGAAGATGGGGGCCCTCTAGACAATCAGCGGGAAAAGTGAAATACCCGCCCGGCCCCATAGCCTGGCCAGGGCCGATGTCATACGAAGCAGGGAGTGACTGTGAAGAGTTGACCCGGGCTGCCGTAACAGCGGGGTCACAAAGTTAAAACCGGCCCCACCCCGCCCTGTAACGAACACTAATCCTGTTTCCTTTTTCTTTTTCCTCTTTCCTTGCTCTTCTGAGTAGAATTTATGCTTGTTCATTGTTGTAAAGAACACATTCATTGTTGTAAAGGATACACCTTTTAAAACTAGTTACCAACCTGTTATTATGTTCTATCATCCACTCTCTAGTAGCTTTCACTTTGTTACTACCGCTTTTCTTTTTTTGTTTTTTCATCATGTATTCATTATTAAGTACAAGAAACCACATGGAGCACTAGCTATGGCAGAAACAAATCTATAAATCAATCCAACCACCTGGCCCGCTTCACCTCCTCATGGGACAAACAAATACCCCCAACCCCTAGGAAAACAATCAAACATGACAGACTCGTCTTACTTTCATAGCCCCATAGTATGGACCCAAGCGCACACCAGCCACTAACATAAACCAATGGAGAGAAAAGCTTTGGAAAGAACTCGCAAGAAGAAAGCCAACATAAAGATGTACAGGAGCAAAGAAACCCTGTCGCAGGCCCTCCAAAAACAAAAGAAAGAAATAACTTGAGCACCCTGGGGCAGCAAAAAGAGGGATGAACTACTATTGCCAATTGCCTTAACGGAAAAACATACTAGACCCAGAGTCTAAAGCAACAGAGGGCAGGCTTATCGACCAGTTGATAATCGCGGGATGGTAACACTTCAAACTTTCGGATGAGTCCAGGAGGCAGTGCTACACCATGACAAACTGTAACCTCAAGCAGGTTGCAACCATTGTGTGTAATCGCCGGAGTCCAGCGAGGGGTGAGGTGAGCCACCTAGCAAGGAGACCCACTGGCACTCAGCAGTGCAGATGCCCACTATCAGGACGGGGCACACAAGGTGCTAGCTTTGTGGCAGGTAAGGTGCCAGCTAAAAAGGGTATAGCAGTACGGTGCAAGGGGATCCAAACATGGGAAGCGGGAGAATGAAGGCTCGCCAGAAACCAAGAAGTACGAACACGGAGGGCAGAGACAAAGTCTTGACCTTTTGAAAGCCGACTGTACCAACAGAGCAACTCAGGAGAGAGCACAATACCAGAGAGCAGGGCCACCAGGGCACTACTTCACTGATCGTCTGAAACAAGCAACTGTGTGCTAACAATGGGGGAAGGGTTGCCAACCATGCAAATCGCTATGCGAGTCACATCGCGAAGTTTAGGGTATGCCGTAGGAACATCAAGGCAAGCATTCTTAAACGAAAACAGAATGGAACCTGAACCCCATGGGACAGGAGGCCAAAGGCCCCAGCGAGATGAAGAAGGGAGAGACAGCCGCATGATGCTCCTAGGCAGAAGCCATCTCTGGAGACCAGAGGCGGGAGACACTCTCACGATGATTTCTCATCGTGTTGAGATTTCAATCGCTCGCGGTGGAGCGGACACGATCGATGCTGTCAGTACCACTTGGTACTCTAGAAATGTAAAGTAAATCCAAATAATAAAAATACAAGTACAAGTGAGAGCCCGAGTCAATATTTTCACAACATTTTTTAACACTGAACACGAACAGGTGGTGGGAAATCCCTACCCCTTGCAAACCATCCATTGACCACACGTCCTCCTTTTGTTCCTAGTATCAAATTGGTAGCAACAACTATTACCTACAGAAGATAACCACCCCAATTTCTTATACGATAACAAAATAAAAACAACGGTTGCTTGATTCCTAACAAGTCACACGATGGCACGATTGAACGAATGAGTATCCGACAGCTGGGGCGGAGGCCAGAAGGGAAAGCGATTTGGCGGACTGCTTTGTTGGGGCGGACCTGGCTCTCTCACCTCAAGCCAAAAAACAAGCCATCAAATAATTCGAATAAACCCTACCTATACTCCTCACTGGATGAAGTCTGCCCCCACCCACCGGAGGCCATAGACCACTTCTCCTGGCGTAACTTCTTTACAGCAATAAACCTCATCCGATAATGGGAAAAATAGTCAAAAACAAGTCGCATCGCTAACCCTCCCTCACCCAGTACAGGTATCCGTCCAGATATTGTTCCTCCCAGCCCCATTACCACCCCAAAATAAGCCATCCCGACCCGCCCAATATTAGGAGGCATCCGAAGAGTATCGGCGCTGACATGGAAACGATGGATATGGAGAGGGACTTCTTTCGGAGGAGATTTATAGGATGGAGCTTTAGAGTGAGATACCGGGTGGTTGGAGATGTGGGGGATACAGTACCGCTCTTCCCCTCTTGCCTTTCTAACTTGGCGTCTGGTAAGATACCAGCCCCCCCTCTTCCCTTTTTTTTCCCCTTCCTTCCATCATTGCTTACAATACAATAGAAGTGCCACAGGGAGTCGTGTTGCATTGCGAATCATCATTTGTGATGGGTTATTAGTTAGCCCTAGGACTGTCTAAAATTGTCCAACTTACTGGTTAGTACTGTGCTATATTACTACTGTATGTAAGTCGCCACACCCAAACAACAGGAGACTATCTGAATCCATCAGTCTACAATATACTCAAAGAGAACCGCCAGACCTTCTAACATATCATACACTGAGCAGAGTTCTCCCAGAAACCTACTCAAATACAGTTAATACTCTTCAGAAATAGCTACTCTATGCATCCTGGCCCTCGAGTGATAATCTATGAAAGCCCCTCCCAGCTATCTGCTGGGGGACCCCTTCGGTGCCTGGCTGACAGATCTAGCCATCAAGCTAACCAAACCACCTTCCCATTTGACGAGACAAAGACCTTCTCCACATCCTTCCCATTTAGGCATTTGCGCGCCCTTTCCTCATCCGCGATAATATCTCTCCGGTACTACTCCCCGTCGCGACGCTGTCTCATCACATGTTCCCGCTGAACCTCCACCTCGAACCCGAACTTCCCGTTGATGTTCACAGTGCAGGGCGTTGCCCCTCCTAGGCGTTCCCCTTAAAAGACGAACCACGGCCACGTGATTTCAAGCAGGCGAGTGCCCGCCGTGGAAGGGATATGGATGTGAAGGCGGGCCATGCACTCTTCGGTAAAGCCTGGCGGGATGGGGGTCGGCATTCGCAGGAGTTCACTCCTTGAGCAATAGGTTGTGGCGAGTGTTAGATGGGCTTCTGCAGACAGGGCTGTCAGGTGGTTTGTCAGCTTGATGAGATTTGACACAAAGGTGTTTTACTGTTAGTGATTTTGAGAGCGCAAAGGAGTTGCTTCAGTTCGTTTCTCGAAGCACGGAGAAGAGGTCCTCGTCCTCCAGCGATATGCTCGTCAGGGTTACGAAGCGGGCAATGAGGCCTAGTAATATTGGGAAACCAGGCTCGGTAAGTTTCTCCGCAAGCATGCTGGTGTATGGCCAGAGCTTGTTGAACCAGCAGTGTGTTCCAATTATACTGCCCTCATCCCATTGCAATTATACTTCCACCGATCCCAAGAAAAGTAGATCTGCCCTCGCGGCGTCGGCGCCCTGCGGGAGAAGCACTCTCCTGGATTAGCCCATTGAATTTACTCTGGCTAATATTCTCCCAGCAAGCCAGTGGAGATGCGCCGTCCACGGATACCTACTTCACCTTGGTCTCCAGACCCGTTTCGAATTCATCGGGCTTCAGGAACTTGGAGGTGACTGGAGGCTTGTAGGTTTTCCCCAAAACCATGCCTTGCGATCCATTTGACGGGCTCCCCCTGGCTTTGGCGGTCACCTCGGGGTGGCCACATTCCGATTTTGCGCAAGAATTTGGACATGAAGCGGGCGTTGAGGAGCTGTAGGGCCGCGGGCTCAATTCCCCCACTGTCGGTCTTTACTGGGAGCAGCTCTCTAGCCTTTTCGGGAGAGAAAGGCCTGAGGGTTAGTTCTTTAGTTTGAAAGGATTAAAGAAATAAAATAGTTGCCCGTAAACCAAGTTATGGTGCAATGAGCCTGGGATATTGGCGTGTTTTAATATTGATCAGCGCTAAAACTTGAGGCCCGTTGCACCAAACTTGGACACTTTTGTGATCCCTATAATTAAGAACCGTAAGTCAATTACTTACAGGCAATCTATGGTATCTACCTCCCTTCTAGCCTCTCCTCAACACCCCGGGTAAGGTGTCCCCACCCGTTCCTTCATCGACGCTAGCAGATTGCCTCCTTCAAGACTGAGCGTTTCGATATCTAGTAATACCACGACCAAATCTTCTCCCTTGCCGACAAAATCCCACAGCTTCCTCAGTGAACTATGGGTATGAGCGCCCCCTAGTATCCTTGTCGACTGGCGAGCTAACCATTTAGTTTCCCTATCGGCTCGGCTTCAGTCGACTACGTCCTCGGCTGGCACCCCTTGCTACCCACATTTCACCCATAACTCATTGTCACGTGCTCATGTCCCAGCACACCCATTACGGCACTCGCCCCAGTCCCATCCACAACCAGAATGTTGTTTTCTGAAATCATTATTACTTTAGAGTTGAGGGGTGTGATAGTTGGTGTTCAACCATTAGTTGTTGGTGTCCAACTCGGACTCTAGCATGACTCATCGTCTACCACGTCCCTTATGATGGGCCTTATCCAAGATCCCCAGGCAAGAATCTCCTGGATAAATCAGACTGGCCACCCCGTTCTCGAAATCCACCAGGAACTCAATCCCTCAGTAATCTCAGGAGGCTGCTTTGTGAATTACAACTCCTCCAGCTTTTGACTTTTTCAAGTCACGAGTGACCCCCCATGACCCTCTCATGCGCTACAAGTCCAACCGAAATCCCCTCCACGATGAAGCTGTGATATCGACCCCATAGACAGCTAAATTGATCCAAATCCATCACAAGAGACTCGACCCCCCTTGCCTCCCCTTACGTTCCTTTCTAATATTCATTTCTTAGCTTCTGTCCAGTCTACATTCACCCATGCACCAAATGCCCCCCTCCCTGATCCTTCATACCAGGTCAAACCGAAAGTGAGCTTACCCAATAAGTTACTCCCAATTACTACCCGACCGCCGCACCTGATATCCCCAATCCTATTCCCGATCCGCACAATTGCAGTCCCCTCACTCCCCAGCCTACACAGCCAAAGCATGCATTCCACGACAAGAGCGCTCAGGGATCCTTCCAAACATCGATTTAGCAGATAAAGATTCTTCATAGTAAGTCTGTGATTGCAGCTCTCATAGCCAGTCTGAAGCATGTGAAAGGACTGCACCGCACAAGCAGTAGCGCAAATCTATCCATACGATTTGTTACAAACGGTTCCCTTAACTCACAAACTTTCCGTGTTCATATCGACTCGTGTAGTTCAAGGGGCGTACTTTCTAATGGGCACAAAATGCCCCCCCCCCCTCCCCCACCCGGAGCTAAGTTAATTCGTAGGTCTTTCTTTCAGAAATGAATCGTCGAGGGGGTTGAAAGATACTGTCTCGGCTAGTCCCCACCACTTGTTATAGATGTCTTAAATGCTTCACGATGCAGAAGACCGGAGGGGTGAGATGGGCGAGTACACATTGATAGTGAGGAACCCTTTATGGCAGCTCATCACCGTATCCCATACTTGGATAGGTGAGATTTTGCTTGTTTACTAATGCCGATAACTCGTCTTCCCGGGGGTGTCGCATTTCTCCTATACTTAAGATAGCTTTCTTTTTAATAGAAATTCGAGTGCATCACGTAAACATAACAAAATAACACCATATATCAAAACGGAAATAAAAACAAAAGTTGATATATTCCGCGCAACCGCGCCGCCTATGTCACGCAACCCCCGGTCCAATTCTACAAGTACACATCACCCCCGTTACACTCCCACCCCTCTACAACTTCGCCTTCCCCCCCGCCCTGGCACTCTTCAACACCCCCTCGGCCCTCGTAGCCTTCATAACATCCCCCCTAATCTTCAACCTTCCCGCCATGAACAGCTTCTGCGCGGCCGCCTTCCCATCAATCAATCCCTGAAAGTCATCGTCCGAAAGTGACAACACAACGTCGGGCTTCGCACCCTCGGGCGCTAGCCCCTTACCCACGGTTCCAGTGGTCTTGAGGTCTAGGTACCAGGACTCGGTCTCTTTGGCTTTGTTGGTTAGGGTGAAGGCGAAGATCGCTTTGCCTTTTTTGAGCGCGTCAGATTTGGCAGCGGGGACGGTGAGAGAGGCGGCGATTAGGTCGAAGGCCGGAGAGGAGGGGAAGCTTTCTGTAAATATGGGGTGGTTAGAGGGCCAGTTAGGGAGGAGTGGGGGACGGTGAGGAAAAACCAGATGCAAGTGACATAATTATGGTATTTATTTATTTAGTTATTCCAGGATTATTTTGAACGGATGGACGGATGGAGTTATTCGCTGGGTACTGCACGCCCAGTTCGGTCAAGCAGCAGAAATAACACTTTGAGACAAGGGAAAAGGAGGAAGAAAAGAGAAAACTGGGGCGAGCTTCTTAAATAACCATCCAAAAACTCCTCCACCCCCGGTCATCCCTACTGGGCAAGAACAGAACATGTGAAGGTCGGTAAACAATGAATGCTCCGACATAATACTATTGTTCTCGGTTGCGGGTACGGTACTCGGGGTTACTCCTAGTACTATACCGGCATCATGTGATACGAGTGCTCTACGTACTTTACTCGTAAAGTTCCCAAACTCCTAAAACTCACGTGTCATGGGAAGAATCCACAATTTCAAATTTTATCACAATTTCGTCGCTCGTCTTCACTACGTTCAGCCCCAACCAAACATGTGAAAAATAAGGAGAAAGAAAGAGAGAAAAAGATATACTACCACAACAAACCAAAGATACAGTTACGATACGATACTCCAGATGATGCTGCGAGAGCAACACAAGAAAAGCAATAAAAAAAATGGGGGGGGTAACTAATATACAAAATACACACGCACACACGGGCAGAGAGACAGGCAGAGACACGCACGGCTCAGCAGATGAAGGGTGAAAAAAAAGAACGGAAACCAGAAATTAGATTTTTTCACAGAAAAAATAGCGAAACAAAAACCCTACGGTATGATAAAACCCATTTATCCAGTTGATGAATTTGCAGTATAGAGGAAGGGGGAAAAAAAGAATATTGACGGAATGCATTTAGTTTTTGACGGGAAAAATAAAATATAAAAGATGAAATACATTTTTATGGAATCGGAGCAAAGCCTTAGTTAAAAGCAGTACGAGGCGGAAATTTAGTTATAGGGAAAAAAGAAAAAGGGGACGAAAAAGAGGGAGACAAAAAAGAAAAGCAGGAATGAAAAACCGCTTTAGCTCAGTAGAGCCTTCTTCATAACTTCTCCTCGTTCATAACCGTTGCCAATCTTGTCGCATCTTCTGCTAGTTTTACTCTCACTAGCCAAGTTCTCGTTGTACCACCAGGCAGGAATTCCGGGACTCGTATGCTATTCTTCTTCTTGTCATCTACCACAGCGTAATTAAGCGCCTTATTAAGACCGACATTGAGGATGACTTTTCCGATATCCGTGCGGACGACAATTCGTGCTTTACCGCTTTCACGGTTCTTGAGCACACGCAAAGTGCCGGAGCCGGTCTTCTTGAAAGCCTCCTTGGTGGACTCATACACAAGGGCCTTCATCTGGTATTTCGAGTCCTCATCCTCCTCTCCAGGACCAGGGCCCGAGAGATCAAGATCATTCTTCGCATTATGGGCGTTGTCATTGGGTTCCGAGGCTTCAGTGTCTGTTGCACCAGGGGTGGATACAGCGCTGGTTGTATTCCCATCGCTGTTGTTACGGGACAGGGCGGATGTTGGTCGGAGAAGGCCAGAGTTCAAGGAGGGCGTCGATATCGAGCTCGCTGGCTTACTGTTCAGGCCGCCAAACGAAAAGCCGACCTCTGGCTTGCTGGTCATGGAGGTGCCAAAGAGAGAGGATGTTGCGGCAGGTGACCCTGCAGCCGGAGTAGGAGAAGTGGAAGCAGATCCGCTAACACTGCCGAAAAGGCTACTCGGCTTGACATCATCAACCTTCTTACTAAATAAGGATGATTCACCCAACCCAATTTTTGGACCTCCAATGAATCCTCCCTCTTTCTTATCCGTGACTGGTTCTGATATCCGATCGAAAAGGCTTCTGCCACTGCTAGCCTTCTTGTCGATAGCTCCATTGTCGTCCTCATCTTCCTCGACAACAATATCCTCGGTACTAGCCTTCGAGAACGGATTCACGAAGCCACCGTTATTAACAGGCCCACCGGGGTTGTCAAACACACTTCCACCTAAAACCAAGTTAACCTCACTCTGCCCAAAAAATACAGAGTGAGAATTCCAAAGTAACATACCCATTTTCGGCTTATCGGCCTTATCGCCAAATGCCCCCGGGGGCTTAAACCCATGTACCGGCCCCGACGCTAGCTTAAGCCCGTTCGACAAATTGCTGCTATCACCCTTCTCTGGAGGCTTGAACCCAAATACTGGAGCAGAAGGCAGCGGCGCGGGCTCCGAGGAAGAGCTCGACTTAGCAGTTGACAAGGTAGGCGAGTTGAATCCGAACGACGGTGCACTAGACAACTTCTGCGGACCCCCCTTTTCGGTATTGCCACCACCGAGGGCGGAATTCGAAGAATTTGACACTTTAGTCGAGTCTATGTTGCATTAGGCAAAAGATGTTAGAATAAAGAACGAGCGAGCCGACACAAGGTACCGCGCCGATGTTAGGAGGGGAGCTGGAATTTCATGGGGAACAAGTGATAGTGATGAATGATGAAGGCAGCTGTAACATGCTGAACATTCGACAAGACTGTACGGGGAAGAGTGGAGAGATGAATGGGTAGTTGGGCCAGGGTTGGCTTGGCTTGGTTGCCAATGGTGTAGCCAGGTACTAAAAGGTTGTAGCCCGTCGCTTCGTCCATCATGTCCTTCCCACGGTTATAGAGAAGTCACCAAGAACCAGCAATTATCCTGGCCCCCAACTCGGGGTGCAGCACCAAGAGACTAAACAATCCAAGAAAACACGAGACATGAAAACTCTCGCACCAACCCAACCCTTAAATAGGAAAACAATCACGTCGAACTCAAGCACCTCTCTACCGGGACATAGGAAAGGGAAAACGCCGTAGCTCAAGAATAATAGGGGCAAAATGTGAGAAAAACTAAATACCTTCTTCCTTCCTCCTCTTTCCTCCACCATCCTCACCCCCCGTCAACGCCCTCTTGGTATGACCCACGGCAGGAGCATCCCCAGAAGCCCCCTTATACCTCTCACCGTTTTCTTGGCAAGCCTTGATGCGCGAAGCCTCCCTAACATAGATCTCGCAAGCAGAACTCCAATCACCAAACTGATCAGCCTTCATAAGTGTTTCCAAAAACCTATAGTTCAAAGAACGAAGTCCATAGAGATTATAATACTCCGTGAGTTGTGCCGGCGCCCACGAAGCAGCACCCGACGGCAGTGGGGGCGATGGTGTCCGGGCGTTGGCAGTGTTGAAAGCAGCCGGTTCAGCAACCTTGAGTGCCGGAGAAGCAGGTGGAACAAACTGATTGACGGGTGGCGGAGACAAGGATGAAACACCGGATCCACCATAAGTAGAAACAGAATTCTTTCCGAAAGTAATTGGAGAACCTCCGAAGGGAGGCGCCTTCTTCGGCTCGGCTACGGCGGTATCCTGCTTCGTTTGCGCCGGCTTAGCGAAAAAGTTGGAGGTTGAGGGAGATGAAGGCCCAGTAGGCGTAGGTTTGCTAAAGAAACCAGCAGGAGAAGCTGCTGGGGTATCCTGCTTAGTCTCAGCGGGCTTGCTAAATAAATTAGGAGTCGAAGCCTCGGCCGGCTTGTTGAAGAAGCTAGGTGTGGAAGGTGCGGGAGTATCTTGCTTGTTCTCGGATGATTTCCCAAAGAGACTGGCTCCAACCGTGGAGGAAGCCGGGGACCCGAATAATTGCCCGACCGGCTCCTCCGGTTCCCGGCCAAAGCCAGCGAAAGGCTTGGGAGTGGGCGCCTCCGGCTGGGAGTCAATCTTCTGAGCACCAAACCCTCCAAATGAAATATTGCGAGACTCCTCGGCTTTCTTCGGCTCTTCCTTCGGGGGGCCCCACGAGAACGTCGGAGGTTTCTCATCTGCCTTAGGCGTGGATGGTTGCGCGGGAGGACCAAATCCAGAAAATGTAGGCGGCTTAGCTAGCGTAGCAGAAGAACCAAACAGACTACCAGATCCAGCAGAGGTAGTAGTTTGAGATCCAAACAAGCCGGGGCTTGTAGCCGACGGCTCGGGGCTCGGCGTTGGCTTCGGCACTCCAAATAAACTGTTGGAAGCCAGCGGTTCGGGGGATGGGGTGGGCTTGAACAACGGTTCCGAGGGTTTTGAAAACAACGAATTTCCGGTAGATGATGGGGCTGGTGATGAGGCACCGAAGGAAAACGTTGGTTGGGGAGCGGCGATAGCAGGAGTTGGCTCAGGTGTCTTCTCAAGAACTGGTGCAGGACTCGGGGTGTTTCCAAAGAGAGGGGCCGAAGAAGCGCCGGTGTTGGACCCAAAGCTGCCAAAAGCGGCAGGAGTAGCAGCTGGAGATGTCGCTCCACTGACACCGCTGTTTGCACCAAAGGTGAAGGACGACTTGCTGTTATTATTGCTATCTCCTGCGCTGCCAAACATTGCCGGTGTATTTGTATTTCCACTACCGAAAGCAAAGGAAGAAGGTTTATTAAAACTCTCGGTTGCAGGAGGGGCAGGGGCAGGACTATTGTTGGGAGCTCCAAAGAGAAAACTTGGATTCGGGGTTGCCAAAGGGGTCTGACTTGGGTTGTTGGAACCAAATGAATTACCGCCGAATAAAGATGTAGCTTGAGGCTGGGCTGCTGTCTGGAACATATTACCATTGCTACTTGCTCCAAGAGGTGCAAAAGGATTGGTCTTCGGTTGCTCTTGTTGCCCATTATTATTGTTGGCTCCAAATTCGAAGGATCCTCCAGCAGAACTCCCGCCAAACCCGGCAGACGCAGTAATATTGTTGGCCGGCGCCCCAAATGAAAACCCAGAGAAAGGTTGCTGGGGTTGTTGCTGGGGTTGTTGCTGCGCTGTTCCATTAGAGGGACCGAATGTTACACCTCTGGCTGCCCCGGAAAAAATATTCGGAATATTGTCACCTCCACCAGTCCGGGCTCCTGCTCTAGCACCGCCACGGCCTCGTTTCAGGGGTGCTATCCTAAACCAGGCATACTCATCAACACCGCCGCCCAGCGATACAAAAAGGGAGGGTAAAATAGTGGACCAGGGAGAGCGAAAGGAATGAAGGAGGGAAAATGCAGAGCAAAGAATATGGGAGACCTGGAGGGAAAAAACTTACTTTCGCCCAGAAAGAGTAGCTTTATCTGCCATAACGGAAGGATCAGCAACGTCATCCGGACCACCTCCGGCCCCATTTCCCACGCGATTCGCTGAGAAGTTGAAACCATTCGAGTTCATCTTGTCGAATTGGTCTTTAGTCAGTTGGCTCTCTGATCGGCGTTTAGACATTTGATTATCAAGGATATTGAGAAAGGATATATGCCCTCCTTTCTTTCCAAGAAGGGGGAGTAGAAGAAAGAGAGGAAAGGGGAAAAGAAAAAAAATATCGTCTCTCTTACTCTCTCGCACCGCCCTATGCCAAACTTGTTGTTGTGTGGTTTGCGGTCAGGCTAGGAGGAGGAGTGGTGGGAGAGGAGGGATCGGTTGACACGCTCTTTTTCGCAGACACACACACACACCCCTGGAATTTTTCTCTTTCAAGGAAAAAAAAAAATACAGCACCAAACGCGAAAACCCTCCGGATTTTCCTCGCTTGCTGTATCCCGAAACCTGCTCGATACAAACGAGAGGAGGAGGAGATGAAGCAAGAAGCAGGAAACAGCAGGTTGAGATGGTGAGATAGGGGAACGAGAGTGTGGGTGGATGGAGCAGGATGTTGTCGAGGGAGAAAGAAGAACGAAGGGAAATCTGGAAATGGCATTCCAGAGCTGCGTTGTCGCAGAAACGCGATGGGGCTGGGGAGGGGCGAAAGCTCGCGGGTGAGGCTTAGTCATGAGAGTCCAACTTGGGAAGCCTGTTGTTGCCTGTTGTTTTCCCGCTTCCTCCTTTCTTTCTGTTTTTCTGTGGCTAGAGCAGATTACGTAACGTGGGAGGGATTCCAATGGGACAAAGAGGCGGATGGAACATTTTGATGCTGCATAAGAGCCGCAACAAGGGCTTGCAACACAAAACGACAACTCTCAAGGCAGAAAGCACAGAAGTGCGAACATAGGCTTTTTACACCTATGATAAAGCCTATCATATCATACATTTGCAGGGACAGTCTGCCATGCCCCACACCCCGCCCCCCCCCCCGCCCTCCTCGCATAGGAAATAAGGTAATGAATGGGTGGAAGGCTCCACCACCTACCGAACCCTACATTACCCAGCACTTAGATCACAGCGCACAGCACAGCACACACCGGCGCACCTCCCGAATGAACCAGAGATGCTCGTTCAATCCACGAACGCCCGCTCCCGTCAGATCTCTGATGTGCAATGCAGCAAATGATCCGCCCCACGTGGTATTCCTGGACCTGGCGAGCGAGCGAGCATGGAGAGATACCAGACCCACAATTCAATTTTAACGACATATTATTATGGTAGCGTAGGGCTGGCAGTGCAAAGAATCCCCTTCCCCCCCGGACTAGTACCGGCACCAAAAGCCAAAGCATATGAAATTACCAACTACCAGTCCGGGAAATCCCTTTTTCTTTGTTTTTGTTTTATTTGCCCTTCCACACACCCCATCATACTCACTTTTTACTTCCCCTTTTACCACCGCCACACCGCAATAACGCCCCGCGGTACGCTAACACCACCCACTTCTCTCACACTACCGTACAGAACAAAAGGTTTCCCTACCGACAGCTAGTTTGCTCCGTTTCTTTTATAAATAAAACTAACGCTCCAGCAAAAGCCCACCGGACTGCCGTAGCAACACTCGTTAGCCAACTTGGCCTAACAGCAATAAACGTACACCTCCGCAATATGATCCAGACTCTCGGCGGGGCTGCTTTCGCCCTGACTCTTCTTTCGGCTGCTGCGGTAGTGACCGAATGCACTCTCGAAAAGCCACAAGGGAAAATAACGCGCAATGCTGAGGAAGCCGCCAGGGGCGCCGATGGAAGGATTAGCTCTTCGAATGTGAGGGAGCAGAAGAACGCACTTACGGGTCCCAATGAGTGGGGTAGCAGCGGCAGGAGTGACAGCGAATTGGTAGGAAGGTTGTGAGGAGAAGCGGCTGGGAGAGGCGTTGTTCCGCAGGAGGGTAGCCTTGCGACTAGTCATACGAAGCAGAAGATACATGGGATGGGAGACTGGCTACTGGCCATAAGGTTGTTCGAGATGTTTTTTTATGGGATTGGATCGGGTGGGCAGGGGTAATGAGCGGGCGGGAACTGCATTGTACTTGTACTTGTAAGGATTGGGCACGAGATGGCATAGCAGTTGCGTTTGCTGGTTTGTCAGTTTTGGCAGTCTTGTTGACTTACCGGGCGTCTTTGGTATAATTTCTCTTGCGCATTTATATTAAATGCCTTCCCTCTTGCAGCATGGTTCAAAAATTTCTCGGAAGGCCTTGTTCTCCTCACGGAATAACACTAGCTATCTAGGATGTCCGTCGGCGTTCTAGCATGCTACGCCGTGACAGCGGGGACAAGTCACAAGAGGAGGAAATGTCCGCCTAGAACTAGATCACAGGTTCCGATTGGCATTGGTCTCTCAATATCACTTAGTTTTGCGGTTGAGAACTTTCTTCATATCAAGTTGGACAATAAAGTGGAGAGTTTGAGTGAGCTGAAAATTGTTCAGCTGGTTCAAGCCACTTCATCTCCCGCCACCGTTGGGGGGGGGGGGGGGGGGGGGGGGGGGGGGGGGGGGGGGGGGGGGGGGGGGGGGGGGGGGGGGGGGGGGGGGGGGG